>Ga0065165_1000292_pt1 | contig 84843 bp, 83 predicted proteins | sample AraplaMF_Cvi_mMF_FD_63813 | JGI IMG/M metagenome (GOLD analysis project Ga0065165, IMG submission 63813) | Arabidopsis root microbial communities from the University of North Carolina, USA - plate scrape MF_Cvi_mMF (version 2) (version 3) | ecosystem: Host-associated > Plants > Roots >... | reverse complement strand
GTGAATTTCTGTTGGGGGGGTAGCTCAGCTGGGAGAGCGTCGCGTTCGCAATGCGAAGGTCGGGAGTTCGATCCTCCTCCTCTCCACCACCAATGCCGGCCTCAGAGGGAAACCTCTGGGGCCTTTGTCATTGAAGAGCGCAGTTCGCACCCAGGAGCCGGCCGCGGAACCCACGCCCTTGAATGGCTATGAGCTGTGGCGGAACAAGGTAAATAAACCGTCAGCCGAGTCCGTGTCGGTCCGGGGGCGCCTAGACGCCTTCGAGGCGGTCTGTGGACTGCCGCCGCTAGCCCGGTTCATTCGCAACCGCGGACGCCAGCTCAGGGACCATTCCATATTCCGACCGGCGCGGTATGCTCAATGCCAATGACCTCGAACATGGACCCGCGGACGGGCAAAAGCAACGACAGCCAAAGGCAGGGCTCAGGCAACCGCGACACGCTATTAGGTTGTGTTGCGCTTGGAGTCCTGCTTGCGGCCATGGCGCTTTGGTTGTTCTATCCGCACCTCAGCGGCAAGCACACCGCCTTCGCGGACTTCCTGCTCTTCTGGGGCCGGGAAGCCATCCTCGTTTTCTTCTTCCTCGGCGCCCTGGTGTTCATCGGCGTTGCGGCGTTCTGGCGGGTCGTGGCTCGGGCCTTTTCACCGCGGCGGCAACCGTAGCCTGGCGAATGCCGTACTCGTTGGCGATAGGAATGAGAGCAATCCGAGCGGTCATGACGGGATGAACGCATGACCGGTGGGCATACTCAGAAAGTCTACCCGCCTCGAGAAGCTCAAGCCGTACGGCATTCGCGCCCCGAGCAAGTTTGTGGATGCCGACGAAGCCTGCGCGTCCAGCCGGTCCGTCATGAGCGCCGCCAGCGGTATGCTCCGAGTTGATGAACCTAGCGCAGCCCCTCCTGAAGCAGCCAACAGATTTTGCCGACCTTGTCCTTGGTTTCTGCACTTGGTGCGAAGGAGACGGTCTTGGGCCTGCGCCGGAGGCTGCGGTTGCACGTTGGCTCGCTTGCCTTTACTCGGCCGCGCTTTCACTTCCGGCCTCTGGGCCCGAGAGTGAGAAAGACCTCCCTGACTTGCCCGTCGCCCAGTTGGCTCGTGCCGAGGCCAACCTGGCCATGTTTTACGGTTGGTATTACCGCGAGCATTTCGATCCGGATCCTGCACTCGATGACGAGCCCTGCGTCGGAGATGTAGGCGACGACCTCATGGATATCTACAAGGACCTCAAGAGCGGCCTCCTCGCGTTCAATTCAGGAGATGCCCCAGCGGCACTTTGGCATTGGTCCTACTTACACAAGGTTCACTGGGGTCGGCACGCGGTCGGGGCCCTATTTGCGTTGCACTGCATGCACCTGTCGAAGTGAGACTGCGAGCACTTGACGATCACAGCTTGTTCTCTACTTTGTCGGCCCCAGCGCGAGCTCTCACCACGTCGAGAATGTCGAAATCGGTGCGGATCGACTCCGTGGTCGTCGTCAGGGTACGGCGTGCGCCGGCGAACGGCTCGTCGTGGCAGCCGCAGCCAACGGCGCTAGTCCGAGTACTCGCAATCCATGCGCCAGCACCCACGATGCTGCTGCTGCCGCCGAGCGCGAGCGCGGCGGCACCTCCAGCACCTGTTGCGCCACTCGGTGAACAAAGCGCAATAGCTCGCTTAGATCGCCCGAGTCTGCTGCCCTGTCCAAGAAGCCTGGCAGTCGCGCAGCCTGCAGCACCAGATATCGATCTACGCTCACGTCAGCGCTGAATCGATCCACGCCTTCGCGCGCAGTCATCGCCAACGAGGCCCGCAGCACAGTCAGGCCAAAATGATGGGCCCGCGCTGTGCAGAAGGTGTCAGGATCTATCTCACAGGACTCGTTCAATGGCACGTTGAGTAAAGTGGCGCTGAGCAGCGCCGCGGCCAGGCCATCCCGCTGCCACACGCCCTCGCACCTCTCAAGCAGCTGCGTCAGTTCGGGTTGCGAGCCCAATACGTTGAGGGCTTCGTCGATGCCGACCGCCAGCCCATCGCTCGACTTCATCTTCGACCCACCCACTGTCACGAAGCCGTGTGCAAGTTTCTCGTAGCGGTCAAAAAGCCTGGCCGGCATCAGCCGACGTATGAGCTCTTCTCGAAGCTCGGTGGTAACGAGCCATTCCGCTCCCATGACATGGATACAGCGACTCCAGCGCTCCCCTTCCTCTTGGAGCCTGGACCATAGTGGCAGCGCCCGAAGGTGTTCGGTCGGCACGCCGTCAGGCCGAGCAAGCAGCAGCACAGGGTAAGACTCACGGCCAGTCTCGTAGACTATTGCGCCGTCACCTCGCTTCACGCACGCGCCGGACCGCAAGGCAGTCTCTAGCCAGCCAGGCGCTTGCTGCGCCCCGTCAGACTCGGACAAGGTCCGGTCAAACGTGACGCCAAGACGACTCAGCGTGTCTCGCTGTGCCGTGGTCACCTGCTCCACCAGCGACTGCCAACGGTCATGGACCGCCTGATGCCCGTTGAGCCAGGCCATCAGTAGCTCGTCAGCAAGGTCATTACGGGATCGCAGTTCTCTAGCGATAGGGGCGTCGGGCGAAGCGCTATCCCCCGCTGGAATGTCATGCTCGGTGACATAGCGGGCATAGCATGAGCCTATCCACTCATCCGCCTTGCGTCCTCTGGATATTTGCGCGCCGAACAGCTCCATGCCAGCCATGGCTTCCGCCACGTTGCGACCAATGTCGCCCAAGACGAGCTGCGTCGTTACCTGAGCGCCCGCGGAGGCGAAGAGGCGCTGCAACCCGGCACCAATAGAGAGATTGCGCAGGTGCCCCAAGTGCAAAGGCTTGTTCGCGTTTGGGTCACAGAAATCAATGAGTACGTTCCGATGGTCCATCCGGCGACCACCATACGCGGCAGCAGCCAGAGCGGCCTCCACCCCGTGAGCCAACTGCTCAAGCATTTCAGCGTTCAAACGCACGGTGATTCGGCTCCCCGACACTCGCAGGCTGTCGAAGCCGACGCACGGCATGTCGCGTGTGACCCGATTTCCGGCGGCGGCGGCGCTGATGTAGGCCACAGCGTCCACCGGGCCGCTGGGTTCGCGACGCAGCGCGAATCTGTCCGGCTCAAGCCCTAGCCGCGAAGCGACGGAATCTGCCACCAACGATTCAAACTCCCGTGGACTCACAGACCACCTCGCTCATCTGATGAGTTGAGCCGCAACTTGATTCAATACCGTGCGGCGGCCAGGAATGGTCCTGAGCTCGTAAATACCGGCGCGGAAGACCAGAGTGGCCAGCCGCGCCGGGACCAGGGCATCAAACCAGGGCATCAATCCAGGGCATCAAATCTCGTGCTCAAGCCAGGTTTGCTCGTCGCAGTTAGCGACTTGCAGGTGGCGCTGAGGCCGCAGCCAGTGGAGCCGCATTGCTCATGACATCGGCGAAACGCACAAGGATTGCTCCTATTGGTTCCGCCGACTGGACAGCAACGCGATGAGCCACTGGATCAGCGACTGGGTCCGCGACGCGCTGGGCCACACGATGTGCGACTGGCGCAGCGACTGGATCCGCCACTGGTTCAGCAACCCGAGTACCCACTGGATCAGCGACTGGTGCAGCTTCCTTGACCGCCACCCGCCGAGCGACCCGAGCAGCCACTGGGTCGGCGACTGGGTCAGCCACACGGTGAGCGACTGGGTCCGCCACTGGTGCCGCCTCACGACTGATCAGCCGCCGCGAAACTGCATCGCCGGCTGGAGCTGTTGTCAGTGGCTGCGCTTCCGCGCGCAGTGGTGCGGCCGCAGCAATCAGCATATCGCCAATCGCTGGGAAGCCTTCACTCCTCTCAACATCGAGAGCTTCTGCCATGTTCTTCACCTCCTTTCTCTTCCCGGTTGGAAGTCTTTAAAAAGTTGGCGCACCCGACGGGATTCGAACCCGCATCTGCCAGCTCCCAAAGCTGGCGCTTTTCGACCGCCGCGGCCTCATCTGCGCTTCACCCTTAACCCTTCGAGATGTTGATGCCCTGGTAAGCCATCGCTACGCGCGCCGGGTTGCTACAAGTTCAGCACTGACAGTCAATTAGCCAGTTAAGCTACGGGTGCATGTTCCATAGGTCCTTTGGTAGATGAAATTTCCTTGCCTGCAATGACTCGGACGTTTTCACGGCCGTCCAGCGCGATGTAGGAAGGTGTGTGGCGTCGGTGAAAGCACTCGACGACTTCGATGTCGAAGCCGGCCTCACGAAGAGCTCGCGCCAGGGAAACGTCATCGAGCAGGTGGAGAAACGCTGGCAGCTCAGCGGCCGTTGGACCGTCTGCATAGTCCTGGAGCGACTCGCATTCGCCGGGCCATCGCAGACCGCTTGCGCGCCGTGCCTCGAACTCTGGAATAAAGCGGCGTACATTGGCCGCCCAAGGCGTCCCCGAGATGGCGAACAACCTGCCGCCCGGGGCTAGCCACCGATAGATCTTCCGCAAGCCAATATCGAGGTCTTCACCTCGCAGGAAGTTGAAAAGATTCGAAGCGTGAACCGCATCCAACGACGATGGAAGAAAATCAATCTGGTGGGGGAAGCTGCCAAGTTGGACCGTCAGCCGATGACGTGCGTCGGGCGGGATCTGCTCTTGAAGCTTCGTCAGCATGCCGCTGTCGATGTCATTCGCTATGACCTCCGCACCACTTGCCAGTGCCGCAATGGTGGCGACCCCATAAGCGCAACCGATGTCGAGCACGGGCCGCGTGCACTGGGCAGCATAGCGGGCGAATGCTTCGTTGATCTCATTGAGCACTGCGGTTGTTCTCCCGCGGCGATTCGGCGTGGGAATGCTGAAGCCATCAGCGACTGACAACGCATGCAGCGGAGCATCGTTCATGATCTGGCCTTCAGCCCTAGGCGCGAACGGAGAGACGCATAGCGTGACTGCAACTCGTCGGCATAGGCGTCCACATCGTGCACCTGCATTCGATCATGCCGGTATCCCAACACCTGGTTCAATATCTCCATATTGGACGGTGAGAACACGATCTCCCCGCTTTCACTTATTGACTCGATGCCCTCCATCCGTTGCCCAGCTTCATTCACTCGCTCGGCTTCGGCAAGGTCGATCGCTTCCGGCAAATCAATCTCCACGTGGCGCTTACTGACCCGCACCGGGTATCCTCCGACGCGTCCTTCCGGACCAGGCGCATGAAGGAACGACACTTCGTCGGACACTAGCGCCTTGACCATGGCGAAGGCGTTTGTGGCCGCCACCACCTGCCCGTTGATGCCGCGCGTGCGCCGAAGATCATGGACAAAGGATTTGAAAGCGGCCTTCTGATCGACTGCGTGGGTGACATCGCTTCCGGCACAGGACACCCGCAGTAGAACGGGCGCGCCTCCAGATGATCCTGTGCTGGCAATTGCGTTGGTGGCGTAGTGGTGAGCGATGAGGCGCACTTCCACCTCTTGGGCCGGCCGCCGGAGCTGGGCAGCAACTGCTCGCCTCAATGTGGGAATAGCGTTTGCAACGTTCCCGGCGCCCACCAGGGGCGCCAGGCCGACTTTCCCAAGGGCTGCATTGACTGCATCCGGGAAGGCCACGTTCACCACCGCGGGGCGCTTGGATGTCTGCGCGACGGCCAACATCAGTCGCCTCGCCAAGGCCAGGTGGTTCGGCAACCAGGGGCCAATCTTCGCTTCGTCCAGCATCCGGAAGACGTCGGCAGGAAGGGTCGAGATCTCCCAGAACGTCTGCCTGCTGGACGCATTGACAATCACGTCAGGAGACAGTTCCTCTATCAGCGCTGCGGTGCTGTCCACGTGCTGTATGTCGTGTGGCTTTGCGTGGACTGTCGGGAAACGGCCATGAATCGAAGCAAGTGTTAATGACAGGTTGACGCGTTCCGTCAGTGCCTGTTCCCGCCGCGACAGGACAGTGACCTCATACGCATCGCCCTCCCTGGCCAGCAGGTCTAGCACGTGGCCGCCGATCACGCCGCAGCCAATCAAGAGCACCTTGCGTGTCGGGGACGCGGGCAGGAACTTGGTCACGATGCGTCTCTCCTTGCTTTGCTACATTGTCAGCAGGCGAAGCAGCGCAACACCGCATGGGCCGCGACGTTTTCTGCCTCTACGTCCCCGGGGGCGACCAACACGGGAGCACACCCAGCCGCTCTTGCACCAGCCATGTCCGTGTCAAGCGAATCGCCTATGACGACTGTCCGCTCAACGTCCGCGTATCCCGCAAGTGCGATGGCGCGTCTGAAGACCTCCGGGTCGGGCTTGCCGAACCAACTGACAGCGCCACCCAGTCTTTCGTAAAACGCGGCAAGCGCGCCCGCACTGGCGTGCGAGCAAGCACCGATCTGGACGGAGCGATCGGGGTTGGCGCAGACCATCGGGAGCCGGCGAACAGCGGCGTCCGCGAGGAGGAGGCCCAGCCGATCTTCGAAGTCGGCCTGCACCAATCCCCAGACAAGAATGGCCTGCGCATCACCCGGGCCACTGGCCATGCGGCACCCAACCGTGTGAATCCAGTCACTGCCAGGCTGCTTGCCCAGCACCCAGACCCGATGGCGGCCAGGCACCCAATCCCGCACAACGGCCTCGTAGGCCAGATCGCCCGACGACAGAACCGGAAGGTCCGCTGCGCAATCGAGCCCCATGGCGACCAGCATTTGTTGAACCTCGCAGGACCGCCGAGAGGAGTTGGTCACGAGGACAACCGCGCGACCGGTCGCCACCAGCCAGCTCAAGGCTTGTGGGACGCCGGGCAGGCACTGCTCTCCGTCGATGAGCACACCCCACACATCGAGCAGGAAGACATCAAATTGTTCGGCGAGCTCCGCTAGCCGCGGCCAACGCGAGTGGAACGTCCTTGCAGTGCGCCGGACTTGCATGGAGTCTTGCGACGGTACGACTGACATCGGATGCCCGAGGAGGGTTTGGCGTTGCGCTCAGTTGAAGAAGAACCGGGCGGGGGTGTGGCCTTGCACGGCCACACGCAGCCCCGGCAGAAGGCGGTCAAGAAAGGCCCGACGAATCCGCTCGCGCCCGGCCTCAAAGCCGGCCGAGATGCCCTCAATCGCTGGCTCGTCGGCCACTCGCAGGCTCTTCGGCAAGCATCCTGAATCCCGACCGGCCCACCCGTCGATGGCACGCAGCGCCGCGCGTTGTTCCGCCTCAGCACTGGCCTCGTAAGTGAACTCCGCCCCGACGCATGCATGAACGCAGCGAACCAGGCCGCCTGTCCAGCCGTTGGACGCGCCCGGTGAGAAGGCAACCTTCGCGGTGTCCAGCGTCCACCGAACGAGATCAATGCTGTCCGTCAGAGTACATCCGCCGCCCTGCAATGCATGCAGAACAGCGCTGAAGTCCAGAAGGACGGAGTGACCGGCCTGCGGATGCAGCGCCACGTCGATCCAAGGACGGGCATCCTCACGCGCCGGCAGTTCGTTATTGACGATCTGGACAAGGTGCTGAACGAGGCCGACGCGCGCGATCACTTCACGGGTGTTCGTTTCTAGATACGTCCGCGGTGCATTCAATGCGGCCAAGCTCATGAACTTCATCACCTGGGGCAGTGTTGCCGCCTGCCCGGTCACGTGGGCCTGCAATCGTCGGGCAATCGGCTCAGGGGCGCATGCCCAACCTGCGCGAATGTTTGCGAGCGAGTATGCTTTTGAAGCGCCACAGAGCGTGATGACTCGTTCCTGGATTGCTTCACAGGCGGCGAGCTTGCCATAGGGGCGGTCGTCAAACTCCGTGTCTGCGAAAATGCAGTCCTCGATGGCCCAGGCGCCCCAATCGGCGACGACTGCCGCGATGTCGTCCAATTCATCTTGCGAGTAGAGCGCGCCAGCCATCGTGGGATTGAAGATCGCCAGCATTCTGGGCAGCCTTCCGCTCAGGGATCGTTGCCGGTCCGCCCACGCCCTCAGGACATGGGCGCTGAGCTTGAAATCATTCGCGGCATCACAGCTGAGGCACTCGAAGTGCACCCGGGCGTTGTGGCACCACTGAACCAACGGATGGTAGAAGCCAGGATGGGTCAGCAGGAGGTCGCCGGGCGTCGTCGCGATTTGCAAGAAGGCGGAGAAAAGACGGCTCACGCCCGCGTCAAGGACCACATGCTTTGCGATGGATACTGGCACGCCAATCCGGCAGAACTGCCGAGTGATTGCGTCATCCAGCGCGTCCAATCGTTGCAGAAACAGGTAGTTATCCAGCGACGATTTCTGACTGTCGAGCAGCGCCCGCACTCCAGCCGCAATAGCTGCGGCGCAGGGCCTGCGTACACCCTCCCCGTGCGCGAAGCTGATGACATCGGGGTCGAACATGCTCGGGCCAATGCGGTGCCCCGCGTCGTCCATCCCGCCTAGTGTGGCGCGCGCGCGTTGCAGTGTGTGCATCGCGATTGACTGAGGGTAGTCAAAGAGGGAGGGAGGCGACGCCACTGGAAGACGGCGACCGACGGGCGCCGGCACGGGCTCGCCTGATGCGATGGCGTGATCCCGCATGCTTGCTCCCCTCGTCTTGAAGTTAGGCAGGGCCATTCTTGAGCGGGGAAGTGCCTACGTCATCCTTAAGACTAACGAGCTATCCCAGCGACGCGCAACGGGACTGTCTCAAAGAAGAAGTGGTCAGGCTTCGATCCGCTTCGGTGCATGCATTCGATAGACTGGCGCCATGAACACCCCTTTGCGCCTCGTCCCCATCACTCGAAAGCTCTTTGACCCGGTAGCGTGCCTGGAGGTCCACGAACATCAGCGGGACTTCCTGGCCTCCAATGCCTACTCCATTGCAGAAGCCAGCTTCAACGACGCGCTGCGGCCCCGCGCGCTCATGGCTGGCGACGAGCCCGTTGGGTTTGTCATGTATGTGGTCCCCGAGGCTGGCGATGAGGAGCCGGGCAGCTATGGCATCTGGCGTTTCATGATTGATCGCACGCATCAGGGCAAGGGCTATGGCCGAGCGGCCCTGGAGCTGGTTCTACGCGAGATCGGTCAGGACGCTGGCGCAAGCAAGGTCTTCATCAGCTACAAACCCGACAATGGGATTGCCAAGCGCCTGTATGCCGCATTCGGGTTCAAAGAGTCCGGCCTGGAGGCAGACACGGGAGAGATGGTGGCCGTGCTTGCGCTCAACGGACCTGGGCCTCGGCTTTGGGACCTGGCCGCATAGGGCCTTGCATCCCTTCCGCATTTCCATCAAACTGGAAGGATGGAAGAAAAGGAAGTCATCAAAGGGCTTGCGGCGCTCGCCCAGCCACTTCGGCTGCAGGTATTCCGCGCCCTGGTGGTGGTCGGTGAAACCGGCTTGACGCCCAGCGCCATCCAGGAGGCACTGGGCGTTGCACCCGCCACGCTGTCGTTCCACCTGAAGGAACTGGTCAGCGCCGGGCTCGTCACGCAGGAACGTTCCAGCCGCAACTTGATCTACCGCGCGCGTTACGACCAGATGAACTCACTGCTCGCCTACCTGACCCAGAACTGCTGTCAGGGCCAAGCTTGCAGCGTTCCAACTGCCGCCACCTCCTGCTGCTGACGCGCATCACCCTGCGCAGCACCACCGTCGGCAGGCAAAAGCAGCCTCCCCATTAAGTCCGTCAATCACCAGCCGGGCACGCGCTGAACCTCCCCATGACCACGCACGTTCTCATCCTCTGCACCCACAACTCTGCGCGCAGCATCCTCAGTGAAGCGATGCTCAACCACTGGGCCAAGGCGCTCGGCAAGGACGTAAGAGCCCACAGCGCTGGCAGCGCGCCCAGCGGCCGCATCAACCCGATGGCCGTCGAAGTCCTGCAACACGCCGGCATGGACACCACCGGCTACCACAGCAAGAGTTGGGACCAGTTCAGTCGCAGCGACGCGCCTCCCTTATCCATCGTCATCACGGTCTGCGACAGCGCAGCTGCGGAGCAGTGTCCGGTGTTTTTTGGTGGCAATGGCCAGCCGGTGAAAGTCCACTGGGGCTACCCAGACCCGTCATCCGCGGATGGCGACGACGAGGCCAAGCGGCGCGCCTTTGAGCTGACGCGCCAGGCGATTGGCTACCGCATGCTGCAGCTCCTCCAGCTGCCATTTGAAACCTTGAGCAAGGCCCAGCTGCAGCAGGCCCTGGACGAGATTTATCGGCGCTGAGCATGAGCCTCCCCCGCAAACTCCTTGCCGAAGCGCTCGCCTACATTGGTGCGGCCTACTGGTTCACGGCATCCACCTCCTTCGCCAATCCTGCCGCCGTGTTTGGCCGCATGTTCAGCGACAGCTTTGCGGGCATCGCAGCCCGCAGAGCGATGGGCTTCATCGCCGCCGAATTGATCGGTGGGGTGATGGCCGTGGGCATCCACGGCTTGCCGTCAGCACCGTTGGCACCCCCTTCCGCAGTTACCAGAGAGACCCAGCATGTCTGAGCCGCTGTTTCCCGACGCCACCTTCCCTGCCCTGAGCACCGACCTTTTTGACGTACCCACGGCGCAGCGCCTGACCCCGCCCGCACCGTCACAGCACCCCCCGCGTTTCCTCCTGTTGTACGGCTCACTGCGCGAGCGCTCCTACAGCCGCCTGCTCACCTTCGAGGCCGCCCGCCTGCTGGAGGCCATGGGCGCCGAAGTCCGCATCTTCAACCCCAGTGGCCTGCCGCTGCCGGATGACGCGCCGGACGACCACCCCAAGGTGCAGGAGCTGCGCGCACTGGCCGCCTGGTCCGAAGGCATGGTCTGGACCTCGCCAGAGCGGCACGGCGCCATGACCGGGATCATGAAAGCGCAGATCGACTGGATTCCGCTGACCTCGGGCGCCGTACGGCCCACGCAGGGCAAGACGCTGGCCGTCATGCAGGTGTGCGGCGGCTCTCAGTCGTTCAATGCGGTCAACCAGATGCGCGTGCTGGGCCGCTGGATGCGCATGTTGACCATCCCCAATCAATCGTCGGTCGCGAAGGCATTTGCGGAATTCACCGAAGACGGCCGCATGAAGCCCTCGTCTTTCTACGACCGCGTGGTGGACGTGATGGAGGAGCTGGTGAAATTCACCTTGCTCACGCGCGACCTCGGCCCCTACCTTGTGGACCGCTACAGCGAACGCAAGGAAAGCGCCGAAGCGCTGTCCAAACGTGTGAACCAGCGCGCCATCTAACCGGGGCTGCCCACCGGATGGCTTGTCTTGTAGAGTGGCCACCATGGCCCTTCCCTCTCAAGTCGATTGCTGCATTGCCGGTGGTGGCCCGGCGGGCGTGATGCTGGGCTTGCTGCTGGCGCGCGCGGGTGTGAACGTTCTGGTGCTGGAAAAGCACGCAGACTTCCTGCGGGACTTCAGAGGGGACACCGTTCATCCGTCCACCCTGCAAGTGCTGGACGAACTGGAGTTGCTTCCTGCGTTCCTTCAGCGGCCGCATGACCAGGTTACCGACTTGAAGGTCGTCTACGAGGGGCAAGCCATTCCCGTCGCCGACTTCACCCATCTGCCTACCGCCGCCCGGTTCCTGGCGTTGATGCCGCAATGGGACTTCCTGGATTTCCTGGCCGAAGCGGCTCATCGGTATCCGTCCTTCCATTTGCAGATGGATGCGGAGGTCACAGGGCTCACCACTGACCCAGCAGGCCGCACGAACGGGGTCAGCGTTCGACTTGGCCGCTACGCCGGGATCTCGCACGACACTGCGGTCCAGGCCCGGCTGGTAGTCGCTGCCGATGGGCGGCATTCGCTGGTGCGAGAAGCTGCAAGGCTCAAACGCGTGGAATACGGCGCGCCTATGGATGTTCTGTGGATGCGCCTGCCCAGACAAGCCACTGATCCAGACGCGACGGCGGGGCATCTGCGCGGTGGCAGGCTGTTGGTACTGATCAACCGGGGCAGCTACTGGCAAGCCGCTTATCTGGTCGCCAAGGGGGGCTATCAGGCTTTGCAGGAACGCGGCATCGAGCAGTTCAGGCATTACGTGCGCGAGGTCGCGCCCTTCCTTCACGGTCGCCTGGAACAGTCCCTGCCCGACTGGGAGGCAGTCAAGCTCCTGACCGTCACGGTCGACCGCCTGCGGCAATGGCACCGCCCGGGCCTGCTGTGCATTGGGGATGCGGCCCACGCCATGTCGCCCATTGGCGGCGTTGGCATCAACCTGGCGGTTCAGGATGCCGTCGCCACCGCCAACCTGCTGAGCGAGGCACTGGCCGGCGGTGCATCCGACGCCGCGCTTGACGCGCTCCTGCCCCAACTGCAGCGTCGGCGCAACGCTCCAGTGGCTTTGACGCAGGCGGCGCAGCGCGCGATACAGGCACGCCTGCTGGCGCCACTGGTTGCCGCGCCACGTTCACCCAATGCCTCACGCAAGCCGAAGTCGGTGCGCCTGCCATGGCCGCTGCAACTCCTCAACCGCTTCGCGCGGCTGCGCAGGTTGCCGGCCCGCCTGATCGGACTGGGTGCTCGTCCTGAGCATGTGCGGTCGCTGAAGGCGTCTGCGCCTTGAAGCGGCCCAAGCGGCACGAGCGGCACGAGCGGCACGCCTTTGAAGACCTGTAGGTCACCGGGTACAGACACACTTTGTATCCAGGCGTCGCCAAGAGCGGATGCATGCTCTGGGTTTCGCGCCGCACCGGCGGCTGCTTGCACATTCAAACATGCATCAAGTGATGAAGATGACCCGCCAACGTCTGATGATGTTCACGCTGCTCAGCACGACCGTCGCCTCGCTCATGGCCTGCGGTGGCGGGTCGGGTTCGTCGGACAACGCCGGCGTGACGCCCACTCCGCCCGCCTCGTCGCCGAGTTCGCCCTCGTCGTCGCCTTCCGGCACCACGGCGTGCGACGGTGCGAGTGGACGCGTGCTCCTGGTCGGGCCGGGCAAGACTTATGCGGTCCCCAGCGCGGCCGCTGCGGTGGCGCAGTCGGGGGATGTGGTCAAGATCACCGCCGGTGACTATCACGGGGACGTTGCCACCTGGTCAGTGAGCAACCTCACCATTTGCGGCATCGGCGGGCGGGCCCGCTTGTTTGCCGACGGGAACAACGCTCAGGGCAAGGGCCTGTGGGTGATTGGGGGCAGCAACGTCACCGTGGACAGCATCGAGTTCCACGGCACGAAGGTGGCCGACCAAAACGGTGCGGGCATCCGCGCCGAGAACACCGGCAGCCTGCTCATCCGCAACAGCGGATTCTTTGACAATGAAAACGGCATTCTTGGCCCCAATGGCAGCGGCACGCTCACCATTGATCGGTCCGAGTTCGCCCGCAACGGATTTGGCACTGGCTACACGCACAACGTCTATGTGGGCAATGCCGCCAAACTGACGGTCACGGCGAGCTTCTTCCATGAAGCCAAGGTGGGCCACAACCTGAAAAGCCGGGCCCAGGAAACCGTCATCGAGAACAGCTATTTCATGGACGGCCCGACAGGCAACAGCAGTTACCTGGCCGACTTTCCCAACGGCGGCAAGGTCTATCTGCGCGGCAACCTGTTCCACAAGGGGCCGAACGCCCAGAACTCCACGGCCATCGCCTACGGAGCCGAGGGCCTGACTGCGAGCGTCAACACCTTGGAGGCGGTGCACAACACGGTGGTCTCCACGCGCTCGGGTGGCAACTTCCTGAGTGCACCCGCCACCACGCAGTCACTGAAGCTCACGGCCAACATCTTTGCTGGCACCGGCGGCACCGGCCTGATCACGGGCGGCTTCGCGAGCAGCAGCATTGTGCAGACGGGCAACGTGAGCACGTCGGCGACCAACCTGCCGGACGCGAGCAACATCGGCGCGCCGAACTTCTGGCCCAACGCCACGCTGCAGGCGCAGATCGGATTGGCCACTGCGCCTGATCCGACGTATGTCATCGACGCGCCGATGCCGCTCATGCTTCGCGCCATCGGGGGCACCGGGCGAGTCAGTGGGGCGGTGCAGTCGGCGCCATGATGCGCAACAGGGCTGCTGGCCTGAGATGCTGAGCTTAAGCGCCCCGCGGCGCCAACGAAGCGTGAGACGCCAGCGGGGGGACGGTGGCCTATTGTTTAGATGGGAACGCAGGCTTCGTGATGCCCGCGGCTTGCACGGCGCGCTTGAAGGCCCGCTGGCAGTAAGTGCCCTTGCAAGTCATGCTGATCCGCTGAGCCGCGCCTAAGATGCTCGTGTCCATCGACGACATGCAAAACAATTAGGCCGCATATGAAAGACCGTCTCGGCATCACCCTTTTCGCTGCGGTTGTGGCTGGCTTTCTTGCTGCGGGGGTGCTCTTTGTTCTCTTCGGCGCTCCTCAACGCTTCGTAGGAGCAGCATTGGTGGCTGTAGGAGCTTTCGCAATCTTGGCCGCTCGGGGTGTTGCAGATGGCGCGCGCAAGAGTATCCGTGTAACGTCACTCGGGACTCGCCGCGAGAGCAGTCTGCGCCCTACAACCATCATCCTCTGGGGTGCAGGCGTCGCTGTCATCGGTGTCCTTCTCATCGCGGGGCTGTGAGCACGCGGCCTAACCGCTCAGTCCCGCTTGGCAACCCCAGGTCGACCTCCACTGAATGCCCCTGGTTGGCCGGAATGTTCCGGCCCCAATCCATCCACGTCGGTCCAGCCGGATTCGTCCAGCACGATGCCGATGCGCTGGGGTCAGTCCTGCTTAACCGGCCCCCCACCGCTCCTGCTTCACCAGGCGCCACCGGTCTCCCTCTCGCCGATAAATCTGCCTCTCCTTGATCTCCATGGTCGGTGTCAACCCGTCCGTGAACGTGACGACGAATGACACGGTGCTATTGTCCGTGGACGCCCACCCATACACCTTGCCCGCTGCCATGGGCCGTCGCTTGACCACCACCCCCTCGACGGGCGTCAGCGGCATGCGCCACTCAGGGGGCAGCAATAACGCCTCGCCGGACGTCCAGCCCAACTGTCGCTCCGCTTCCTCGCGGTCCAGCCGCTGGTCTGACAACACCCGCAGCGAGCGGAGAATGTCCGGCTTGGCCTCCTCGGCGAGTGCGCGCACCGCGGGATCTTCGATCTTCGGGATGTTGAGCCCAAGTTCCAGTTTGGAGACGTAGTGATAAGGCGTTCCGGGCGCATACATCACGCAGCCAACCAGGGCACCGGCCATAGCCGTGGCGCATAAGGCGGCGGCAACAAATCGACCACCCCTGCCCCGCCGCAGGCGCAGCAAGGCACTACTCGCCGCCTGCCCGTCAATGCCGCGTCCACCCATGTCGTCTGAGCGCTCACTCATCACCATCGCCTCCGGTCATTCACAGAGCATACGACGGGCGCCACCGGGTATTCATTGAACGCGGCCACAAGCCATTGGACCCAGGCGCAAGCACGTGTCACGCACGCAGCGCCAGGGCAGCACCACCCGTCTGATAATCAACGAAGATGCCAGGCCGATAAGGTCGTCACCCCAGGAGAGACAACATGATCAAAGTCAGTGTGATCTACCCCAACAAGCCGGGCGCCCGCTTCGACCACGCCTATTACCGAGACAAGCACATGCCCATGGTGCAGCAACTGCTCGGCCAGGCGTGCCGCCGCTACGCCATCGACAAGGGCCTCGCGGGAGGCGCTCCGGGTCAGCCCGCCCCATTCGTGGCGATGTGCCACATCTATAGCGACTCACCAGAGGCCTTTGCCGCCGCGTTCCAGCCGCACGCCAAGGCCATCGTGGCCGACGTCAGCAACTACACGGATATTGAGCCCCTCATGCAGCTCAGCGAGGTCGTGCAAGACCAGTGACTCCGCCAGGATGGGCGCACACGCCGCAGGCTGTCGCTTCGGTACCGCCCGGCCGGAGGTCATTCACGTGCCGCTCAGCAGGGGTCGGCTGTCCAGCGGCAGCCAGAGCTGAAACACCGTCAGCGCATCATCAGACCTGAGCAGGCTCACCATACCCCCGTGGCGCGTGGCCACCTCTCGCGCAAACGCCAGCCCAACGCCCCAGCCGGGCGTCGTGCTGTTCTCCTGCGGGCCGCGCTGAAAGGGCTCGAAAATGACGCTCCATTGCGCCTGCGGGATGGGTTCGCCTTCATTCTCGACCGTCACCGCCACAAAGGCCCCGCGCGTCTGGATCCGGCACCAGATCGGCGTCTCGGGGCGGCCGTACTTCGCTGCATTCAGCAGCAGGTTCTCAATGACGCGATACACGGCGTCCCTGTCCCACCAGCCTTGCGCCTCGCCTTCCCAGGCCACCCGGTCTTCGAGCAGCGCCGAATTCTCGGACACCACGTCGGCCACCACGTCCTGCAGCGTCACCGCCTCCGTGCGCAGGTGAAGGGGCTGGCCGCCTCCCAGGGCAAGGCTGTCCAGCAAGGATCGCAGCATGCGGTCCAGCCGCCGGTGTGATCGCTGAAGCCGCTCCACGGCCTTGAGCGATTGCTCGCCCTTCACCAGCCGCTGTAGCAGCACGCCGGACATGGCAGCGGCCTGCAAGGGGCTGCGCAGGTCGTGCGAGAGTGCGGCCATGATCATGGATCGCTGCTGGTCGCGCGCTTTTTCGGCCTTCAGCCGCGCAGTGTCGGCCCGGTCCACCGCCACCGCCAGCCCCCACAGCGTCATGCCCAGCACGGCCATGGCGCTCCAGCCCAGCAGCAGCATGGCGGATTCGGCGTCGAACAGCTCAAAGCGGTAGGCCAGCGCGGTCACCACGGAGAGCGTCACCACCAGGCCGGCACCGCCCAGGAGCAAACGCCGCCCGGTGCGCCCTGCCACTGAATGGGAGGCCAGCGCACCCGCAATGCCGCGGGATCGACAGGCGGTGAGCTGGCTGAGCGAGACGGCCACGAACCCCATGGTCGTCGGAATGGCCACCCCAGTCCCCGGAAGCGCCTTGTACAGCACCGCGTAGGGAATGAGGTGGGCCAGGCCCATGAGCGCCGCCAGCAAGAGCGCCCCAAAACTGATGATCTGCCCAATGGCGTACTGCCGCAGGTTCAGCAGCACGCTGGCCAATCCGGAAATAGCCAGCAACATGCCTGTGAACTTGGACGACCACCACGTCGGCAACAGGCCTGCCACCTGCGGCCATCCCATGGCGTGATGCCACATCACCAGCACACCCAGCGCCACCTGCAGCCCGCTCAAGGGCAGACCCACGGCGCGGTGCTGCGGAATGACGGCCGCCGCCGCCGCGGCCAGGAGCAGTCCGGCAATCGTCATGGGGGACAGCGCAGGCCGGCCCTCCACGAAGCTGGTCAGTATCGGCTCCCCAATCAGCCAGCCCGTGAGCGACGTCAGGGCCAGCACGACGGCCAGCAGCGCAAACATCCAGTGGAACCTGATCCAGTTCTCCCCGTCGCGTGTAGCCGTCATGGGCACCCCCCAGCGGCTGGTGACCCAAGAGAGACAAGCACCATGAAGTAGCCGTGCCTTGGCGTCATTGCCCGAGCGAGCACGGCGCCGGTCGCCCGTGTGCCGCGGGCGTGCCTGCAGCAAGGCCTGTGGTGCTCGATCTGTACGCTGGAGGTGGCGTGCGGCATGCCGTCCGGTGGCAAGCGATGCGCCATGGCGGGCCGTTGACTGCCCGGGACGTGCAACGGCGCCCACGATGACGCCCTCGGAAAGGCCGGCAGGCGACGGATCGGCCTTGGCCAAGTCGGTCCATCCTTAGCGCCGAAGATTTGCCTTTTTGCATCCGCACTAGCAGAAATAGGCAAAATCCGGGCAGCATCATGTATTGCACGGTAGCGCGCGGAAGAGAAGAATTTCATCCGTCACAGTCGCATCCAGGCCCAGCCCTGGACCCACTCAGTCGGATGGAAGCCATGAACAATTTCAGCCTCAACACGCCCACCAAGATCCTGTTCGGCAAGGGTCAGATCGCCAAGCTGGGCCGGGAAATTCCGGCCGATGCCCGCATCCTCATTACCTACGGCGGCGGCAGCATCAAGCAAAACGGCGTGCTGGAGCAGGTGCTCAAGGCCCTTGAAGGCCGCCAGGTCCACGAGTTCGCAGGCATCGAGCCCAACCCCTCCTACGAGACCCTGATGAAGGCCGTGGAGATCGTCAAGGCCAAGCAGATCGACTTCCTGCTGGCGGTTGGCGGCGGCTCCGTGGCGGACGGCACCAAGTTCATTGCGGCCGCTGCCCGCTACACCGCCGCTGCCGACCCGTGGGACATCCTGCTGGATGGCGGCGCCAAGGTCACCAGCGCGGTGCCCATGGGCTGCGTGCTCACCCTGCCAGCCACCGGCTCCGAGTCGAACAACGGCGCGGTGATCAGCCGCCTGTCCTCGGGTGACAAGCTGCCCTTCTTCAGCCCCTGGACCTACCCGGTCTTCGCCGTGCTGGACCCCGAAGTCACCTACAGCCTGCCGCCCCGGCAGATCGCCAACGGCGTCGTGGATGCCTTCGTGCACACCGTCGAGCAGTACCTGACCTACCCGGCCGGCGGCAAGGTGCAGGACCGCTTCTCCGAAGGCCTGCTGCTGACGCTGATCGAAGAAGGCCCGCGTGCCCTGGCCGAACCCACCAACTACGAGGTGCGCGCCAACGTGATGTGGAGCGCCACCCTCGCGCTCAATGGCCTGATCGGCGCCGGTGTGCCGCAGGACTGGGCCACGCACATGCTCGGCCACGAACTGACCGCCATGCACGGCCTGGACCACGCCCAGACCCTCGCCATCGTCCTGCCCTCGGTGCTGGCCTACAAGAAGGAGCAAAAGCGCGCCAAGCTGCTGCAGTATGCCGAGCGGGTGTGGGGCCTGCGGGAAGGCAGCGAAGACCAGCGCATCGATCAGGCCATCCAGGCCACCCGCGATTTCTTCGAGAAGATGGGCGTGCGCACCCGGATGGCCGATTACGGCCTGGACGGCAGCACCATTCCAGCCATGATCGCCAAGCTGAAGGAACACGGCTCCTCCGCCCTGGGCGAACACCGCGACATCACGCTGGAAGACAGCCAGCGCATCCTGGAAGCGGCCCGCTGAGTTTCCAGCGACCGCAAGCATCATGACCCTGGCACTGGACGACGCGGTACGCACCAGCATCATCGAGCAGGCCATCGGCTTCTCGACAGGCGCTTTCGCCAGCCCGTCCCCCGTGCCAGGCGTCAAGATCCTCTACACCACGCAAAGCCACGCCCGTACGCCGGTGCTGTATGAGCCCACCATCGTCATCGTGATGCAAGGGGCCAAGGTCGGCTATCTGGGCGACCGCACCTTCCGCTATGACGCCGAGCGTTACCTGCTGCTGACGGTGCCGCTGCCTTTCGAGTGCGAGACGATTGCCAGCCCACAGCAGCCTTTCGTGGGCATCTCCATTGGCGTGGATGCCGCGCTGCTGCAATCGGTGCTGGCCGATGTGGGCCATGAACATCTGGACGAATTACCCGCGCAGGAATCCTCCGGGGTGAACGGCGCGCGCTACTCGGATGCACTGCTGTGCGCCATCGAGCGGCTATTCGACGCCATGAGGAATCCGCGCGACGCCCGCTTCCTGGGGCAGCTCATCGTGAAAGAGATCCTCTACCACGTGCTGTTCGGCGACAGCGGCGCGGCACTGCACGCCTTGGTCAACCGCCACACGCAATTCGGCCAGATCTCCAAGGTGATCAAACACATCGAGACCCACTATGCGCAGACCTTCAGCGTCGAGCAGCTGGCACGCATGGTGAACATGAGCGTCTCCGCCTTCCATCACAACTTCAAGGCGGTGACCAACACGTCGCCCTTGCAGTACGTGAAGAGCTACAAGCTGCACCAGGCGCGTCTGATCATGCTCAATGAAGGCGCCAAGGCCGGGGTGGCGGCCACCCGGGTGGGCTATGAAAGTGCCTCACAGTTCAGCCGTGAGTTCAAGCGCTACTTCGGCGCCACCCCGGTAGACGAAGTGGCCCGGTTGCAACCCGCTTTGGCGAGCGCCAGCGCGTGAGGCTGGACGCCTTCGGCCGAAGTGCACCGAGGCGCCAGGCGCCTCCCGGCGCCTGACGCTCCCAAGGGCTTACCAGCCCACGGTGATGTACATGCCCCGCGGCGACGGATGCTCCAGCAGCGTGCTTTGGCTGCGCACGTCGTCATAGCAGAACCCGTAGGCCAGCCCATCGATGCTGTGGTCGTGCCAGAACTTGGCGTAGTAGTTGGCCGGGCCAGCGCCGTAATAGGTGGCGGCATTGCTCCATTGCGCTGGGTCCACCCGCATCAAGAGGTGGCGGTTGAAAGCGGCCGTGATCTGCGCCTGCACCACCTTTTCGTCGGCGTTCCCACTGGCAAGCCGGCCGGAGCCTTCCAGAATTTCCTGCGTGGTGGGCTTGCCGCGGATGTAGAGGTTCTGCGGGCCGCCATTCTTCGAGAAGACGAAGTCATTGCCGATCACACGTCCGCGGAAGGTGCCGGCCTCGGCGGTGAAGACGAGGTCGGTCGAGGCGTAATAGGCCCAGACCTGGTCCACATAGGCGGCAAAGTAGTTGCCGTAGGCCTTGCCCTGGTTGAACACCGACTTGGCCGGCGCCACGATTCGATAGGGGCGCTGCACCAGCGGCCGGAACTCGGGCTGGGCCAGCGCTTCGAAGTCGGCAAAGATCTTGGCGCGCGAGGTGTTCTCACCGAGCGTGCGGTCATAGCCGTCTCGGCCCAGCAGCCGCGTCGTGAGCGGGAAGCCGAACTGGTCCACCCGCGTGGTGTTGCCGTGATAGCCCCACTGGTCCACGGTGAATTCGATCCATTCGAAGTTCACGTCCTGGTTCGGGTCCCCCGGGTTGTTCATGTCCGGCCCCGCGAAGCCCAGACGACCATCCGCCGCCTGATTGACCTTGATGAACATGGGCGAGCCCAGGCTGATGAACATGCGGCCCGACTCGATCCGCGGAATCGACACCCACGGCATCTCGCTCAGCCGGTAGAAATAGTTCGCGTAGTTCTGCCCGTTCTTGGTGAGGTGGTTGGCGGCGTCGTTGTGCGCCAGTGAAGCCGGCACCAGGCGGCCGGCGTTGTCCACATAGGACAGCACCTTGGTGACCGGGTCATAACCGATGATGGACCAATAGACCTGCTGGTCCTGCCAAGCCCCATTGGTGCCGTTGACCAGCTTGAGGGTCATCACCCCGCTGCCTTCGGGCAAGTCGCTGCTGCCGCCCCCCTGGCGGATGCGGAACGACGAGACGAGGTCGTTGAACCCGCTGATGTTTCCCAGGTTGGCGGCGTCCCCCGTCAGCGTGATGCTGCGGCCGCCGTAGTTGATGTCGTCAAACAGCTGCAGGCTGTAGCCGCTGCGGACCTTCACCGATGAAACGCGGTCGTTCCATGCCGTGCCGATCCAGCTGCTGTCTGCGTCGGCGCAGAAAGAGGCGCCCTGGAAGTTGGCATGCTCATAGAAGCACACGGCGCCGGTGGCCGGCGGTGGCGCGGTGCCGCCGACGGTGGCGCTGAAGCGCGGCGTGTCATAGGCTGGGTTGCCATTGTTGTAGGTGAAGAAATAACTCAGCACATTGCCGCTGGCAAGGCCGGTCACCGAGGTTTCGTAGCGCGCATTGGCGGCGCTGTAGCCCATTCGCAGGTTCTGCTGCGCCCCGCTGTTGACCTGGTAGTGCACATCCACCCAGCTGGTGTTGACGGTGGACTTGAACCAGATCAGTGCGCTGCTGCCGCTGGTGCTGGTGCTGGTGATGACGCCCTGGGTGTAGTCCGCCGCCTGTGCCGCTGCGGCCAGGCCGACCCATGCCGCGATGGCCAGCAGCCATCGCACGAAATATCTGGAGTTGAGCATGACGTTCCTCTTGCGTGGTCGGGCCCTTGCACCGACTTCGGCGGCATTCTCTGGAGCTTTGCAGCGTCAGGTCATACCAGCTTGAAACCAGTTGCGTACCTGATTAGAAAGCGCTTTCAAGCCTCGCGCAATGCCCGCCGATGGGGACAGCGGTGTCTGGCCGAGATCTGGTCTCGCAGCCACAAGAACAACTCGTTGCGAGATCGGCATCGGCTGTCACGCGGGCTGTCCCCTGCTCCCACGACACGCCGTGGCGGGGCCGCCATGCGGGCCCCGCTGGCGCAGGCAGCGGCGCACTTGCGGCATGAGGGCGATCATCCCCCTGCACCGCAGCTCATCGCTGCCGGCGGCCATTCGCCGCACCGGGGCCCTGGTGTGCCAGACAAGTCGCCAGACTGTGACGATGTCCAACATGCATGGAGGCGGCAATGAAAGCCTGGCTTCGCTCCAACCGAGGGTTCCTGGTCTTCCTCGCCGGGTTCTTGTTCTTTCGCACGGCAGTGGCCGACTGGAATCCCGTGCCCAGCGGTTCCATGCGGCCGGCCATTGTCGAAGGCGACGTCGTGCTGGTGGAACGCATCGCCTATGACTGGAAATTCCCGCTGACCGACTACTCGGTCCATCGCGTGGCCGATCCGCGGCGCGGCGACATCGTGGTGTTCAGTTCACCGCTTGACGGCACCCGGCTCATCAAGCGCGTGGTGGCCCTCCCCGGCGATCAGGTCGAGTTGCGGGACGACGTGCTCGTCATCAACGGCCAGGAGGCCACCTACGGCGCCCCGCAACCGCTGATGGAGCCGGTCGCACCAGGTGTGCGGCTCCCCGCGGTTCGCCGGATGGAATCTCTCTTCGGCCAGCAGCGGGTGGTGCAGCAACTGCCCGACGTACCGGCGCGGCGGAACTTCGGCCCCATCACGCTGGGCAAGGACGAGTTCTTCATGATGGGTGACAACCGCGACAACAGCGCCGATTCACGCGTCATCGGCCCCGTGCCCCGGCGGCTCATCAACGGACAGGCGACGCGCATCCTCGTGTCTGCCGACATCACTGCGCATTGGATGCCGCGTTGGGACAGAATCGGATCGCCTTTGCAATGAAGGGCCGTTGGCATTGCGGGAAGCCACTACGTAGGAACACGTAGCACCCCCTCACAACTGGCAACCTTTCGTTGTCGGCAAGAAACGTGACAGGTTCAGCAGGCCACTTTTAGCGCATTCGTGCGCACCGAACTTCGTCCTGTCGCCCAGTCGATGCCACGCCGTCCGCTCAAGTGATGACAATCACCGATCCTGGACGCTCGTTTCCTCATTGACCATGACTTTTGCCGTTCCCCGCCGCGCCCGCCGCCTGCTGGCGCTTCTGTGCCTCGTCGCCGCGCCCGCCGCTTATGCCGACATCGTCATTGGCCAGGTCGCTCCGTTCAGCGGCTCTCAGGCAGTCACCGGCAAGGCCATTCGCGCCGGCGCCAAGCTGTGGCTCGACGAGGTCAATGCCAAGGGCGGCATCCGGGGCCAGAAGATCAAGTTCGTCACCCGTGATGACGCACAAAAGCCCGAGGAAACCGTCCGCCTGGTCAAGGAACTGATCGAGCAGGACAACCCGACCGCCCTGATCGGCACCGTCGGCACCACCAACCTGGAAGCCCTCAAGCAGGATGGTGTGCTGGAGAAGGCCCGCGTGGCGATGATGGGCGCCGTATCGGGCGCCAACAGCATCATCACCGCTCGCAACATGTATCCGGTCAAGGCCAGCTATCGTGAGGAGGTCGATCGCCTCTTCAAGCAACTGGGCGAGCTGGGCCGCACCAAGGTGGGCGTGGTCTATCAGGACGACGGCCTGGGCCGCGACGCCCTGGCCGGCGCCCAGGCGTCCGCCAAGACCTACGGCCTGACGCTGGTGGCCCAGTCCGGTTATGCCCGCAACACCACTGAAGTCGGCAATGCGGTCGGCGAGATGGTCAAGCAGGCGCCCGATGTGATCTTCCTGGCCGCCACCACGGCCGCAGCCATCGAGTTCACCAGCCGCTACCAGGCCGCCGGTGGCCATGCCGGCCTGTATGGCATGTCGATCATCGACGTGCAGGCGCTCCTGGCCAAGCTGGGTCCGGACCGCGCGCGCGGCTTCGCGTTCTCGCTCGTGCTGCCCACGGACGACCGCCAGGACCGCGAAGTCGTGCGTGAGTACCAGCGCCTGCGCCAGGGCTCGAAGGACACGGAACTGTCCTCACGTTCGCTCGAAGGCTTCATTGCCGCCCGCGCACTGACCAAGGCGCTGGAGCGCACCGGCACCCCGAGCGCCGCCGCCCTGGCCGACATGCTGGAGCGTGGTTTCGAGACGGACGTCGGCGGCCATCGCCTGACGTTCGGCAAGGGCCAGACACCTTCGCGCTATGTCGACTTCGCCGTGCTGGGCACGGGCGGCCGCCTGGTGCGCTAAAGGCGCCCGCCCCGGCCCGCTGTCAGGGCTGGATCTCGAACACGAGGATCTGGTTTCGGTCGGTCTGCGAGTCCGCCGTCGGGAAGTTATCGTCGGCGACCACCACCAGGCTGCGCTTTCCGTTGGCCAGGCGCGGACCGAAGCTCAGCCCCTCCAGGTTGGCAATGCCGCCCAGCTGGGTCTTGAGCGTCTCGAAGTCCAGCACCAGCTTCTTGGTCACCGGCACCGCGCCGGTGAGTGACGCCGACGCCAGGACGTTGGTGGCGTTGGCCACGTCGATTTCATACAGTCGCACCTGATTGCCCACCACGCCAACCGAGAAGCTGCGCTCCAGCACCAGGAAGCGGGTGGCGGACAGCGCCAGGATTTCGGTCGGGCCATTCACGGTGAACTGGCCGGCCGGCGACGGTGCGGCCTGCACCTTTTCGATCGGATACACGAACTGCGCCGTGGCCACGCCCGAGGCGCGGTCGAATCGCGTCAAGCGCGAGGCACTGCCCGTGGTGGGGGTCGGCGCTGCGTCGTCCTGGATCAGCGCCCCTTCCATGATCACCCAGGCACCCTGCCCGTCAGGCGAGAAGCTCAGCCCTTCAAAGGTCAGGTTGCCACGGGGCCCCAGTTCCTCGGCGCTCATCTGGAACATCGGCGGCAACGCATATTCGCGCACATGGGCGCCCTGCGGCGTGATCTCCCGGATGAACGGATTGATCAGGCGCGCAGGCGTGCTGGTCAAGGTGCGCTCGCCTTCGCTCAACCACACCCAATTTCCGGTGACGGGATCAATGCGCACCGATTCCGGGTCCGCAGCTTTCGCGTCGGGCACCTTGGGATAGACGTTGCCGTCCGGCTGGCGCATGTTCACGACGCTGGTGAAGGTCACACCAGTGAACGCGGTGGCGTCGAAGGCCAGCTTGGCGGTGTACAGGCGCGGCGCACCGCCAGAATCCGTGCTTGTGCGGTCGTCGCTGATCAGCACGTAGGTGTCGGTCTTGGCGTCGTAATCGACGCCCGAGAGGCCACCCACCACCGTGCCGGCATAGTCCAGACGGCGGGGCAGCACCTGCTGGCCGATCAGGCGCAGGCTGGAGACGGTCACGTCCGGGCTGCCGAAGACAGGCGCGTCGCCCCCACCACCGCCACAGGCGGCCAGCGCGGCAGCGGCCAGGGCAGTCACAAAGAGGTGGCGAGGGGAAAATGGCAGGCGAAGTGACATGACGGAATGCTCGGTCGAGTGATATGTCATGATCGTTTCGGCACATTGCGCCGCGGTGACAGCATGCCAGACCACGCCGGCCTGGAGAAGATCACCCTCGCCCGCCCATCAGGAGACCACCATGACCACCGACCCAGGCACCACCACCAGGAACTGGTTTTCCCAGGGCGGCGAGGCCTATGCGCGGTTTCGTCCGGAGTACCCGGGCGCACTGGCCGAGGCGCTGGCGGACCTGGCGCCCGACCGCCGCCTGGCGGTGGACGTGGGCTGCGGCACCGGCCAGCTCACCGCGCAGCTGGCCGAGCACTTTGAGCGCACCATCGGCCTGGACCCCAGCGAGGACCAGCTCCGGCACGCAACGCCCCATCCAAGGGCTCAATACCGCCCGTCCCCTGCTGAAACGCTCGATGTGCCGAGCGGCAGCGCCAGCCTCATCACGGCGGCGCAGGCGGCGCATTGGTTCGACCTGCCCCGCTTCTACGGCGAAGTCCGGCGCGTGGCGGCGCCTGGGGCCGTTCTCTCGCTGCTGAGCTACGGCACGCCCACGCTGGACGACACCGTCAATGCGCGCTTCCAGCACTTCTACAACAGCGAGGTCGGCCGCTACTGGCCGCCCGAGCGTCAGCTGGTGGATTCGGGCTACGCCACGCTCGACTTCCCGTTCAAGGAGCAGCCTGGGCCCGCACTGGACATCCACAAGGCCTGGCCGCTGGCGGACTTGCTCGGCTATGTCTCCACCTGGTCCGCGGTTCGTCGCGCGCGGGAAGCGGGGCAGGACGCGCTTTTGCACCGCTTCGCCGAGGACCTGGCCGAGCTGTGGGGAGACCCCGCCACGGAGCGAAGCATCCGCTGGCCGGTCAACATGCGCTTGGGCGTCGTGTGAGCCGCGGCGCGCGTACGCCGGCCTTGCCTCAGGCCCTGCGCCGCTGCGCAGCAATCAGGACGAGATACACCGCACCCGCCGCCACGCTGGAGTAGCCGCTGACCTCCACCAGGCCCAGGCCCCAGCCCCAGGTCGACACGGCCACCGCCACGCCCATCAGCATCAGCACCCACCCAGCGCCGCGCAGCGCGGTGCTGCGGCCCGCCGGCAGGCGCTGGCCCAACACCTCCACTTGCGCGCGTTCGGTCGCCAGCGCCAAGGCAGCGAAGGCTGCCAGGTTCAGCGTCAGGCACAGGAGATGGCTCATGGCCTGCCCTCCCCGCCCTGGCTCAAGGCCATCCCGCCTGTAAAGCCGGGCTCCGTCGCCACCCCGGACGACCCGGCCTTCTGGGAGGCCCGCAGCGCCCCGCGTGCGGCGGGCTGATGCCGCGCCGTGCGAAGTGCCAGCCAGGCCAGCAAAGCGCCCAGGGCCCAGCACATCAACTCGACGCCGACAAGGGCGGTGTCGCCTTGCGCCATGTTGCGCCACATCGGTCGATCGGTCGTCAGGGCGCTCACCACCGGAAGCAGGGCCAGGGCGGCCGCCCCTGCCCAGAACAATTCCACCCACGCCCGGCGCGCCGGTCGCAACAGCGCATGAGCGGTGGCGACCGCCCACACGATGAAGAAAACATGAACCTCCCAGGCGCCACGCTGCGCCATCTCGACTGGCAACAAGCGGTTGGCCCACAGCAGCCCGGCCATGGCCAGCGGCAAGCCGGCAATGGTTGCGATGTTCAGTCGCTCCACCAGAAGAAAGCCCAGATGCGGCCGCTGCGGGTCGCTCAGCTTCTGGCGGCGCTTGACCGTCCACATCACCAGCCCGGTGCCCACCATGGCGGTGCCCGCCAGGCTGACGAGGAAATACAGCCACCGCGTGGCGCCGTCGCCAAACCGGCCCAGGTGCAGCCCCACCATCACGCCGCGCGTCGCGGCCGCCGGGCCGACACCGTTGCGGTCTTCCAGCAGCCGGCCGGAGACGCCGTCGAACAGCAGGTATTGCGGGCTTGTCGACACGCGGCCGATCTCGCCGCGTGACACCGCCACGCGGGCTGCTGCATCGCCGGGAAGAATGGCGGTGACGCGGGCCACGCTATGCGGTCCCCAGCGCTGCTCAGCCTCGCGGACCATGGCCTCCACAGGCGCCAGCGGCGCGGCAATCCCCGAAGGCTTGCCTGGCTGGATGAACGCATTCATCTGGGCCGTCAGCTCCTTCTTGAGCGCCGGTGAATCAATGCCCACCTGCTCCGGCCACGGCATGTACAGCGTCATCAAGGTGACCAGCCCGGTGTAGGTGATCATCAGATGGAAGGGCAACCCAAACACGGACAGCGCGTTGTGCGCATCCAGCCAGGAGCGCTGGCCCTTGCCCCAGCGGAAGGTGAAGAAGTCGGTGAAGATTTTCTTGTGGGTGATCACGCCGCTGACGATGGCCACCAGCATGAACATGGCCGCCACGCCCGCGAGCCACCGGCCCCAGCGCACCGGCATGTAGTGGAACTGGAAATGGAAGCGATAGAAGAATTCGCCGCCCAACGTCTCACGGGCCTTGACCGTCTCGCCGGTGGCGGGGTCGAAGTTGGCGTCCTTGAAGGCCCGCTGCGCACCGTCCTTCGGCGGCACCCGCCAAAAGGCGTTGGCCACCGCGTGACGGTCGTCGGTCAGGCCGATGCTCCATTGCGTCGTCTTCGGGGCAAGGGTCTCCAGGGCCTTGGCGACCCGGCTGGCCACCACGGCGGGCTCCGGGGTCTCGGCCCGGTGCGCCAGCTCCGGACGCATCCACTGAGACAGCTCTTCCTTGAAGTAACTCACCGTGCCGGTGAGGAACATGGCAAACAGCAGCCAGCCCAGCAACAGGCCGGTCCAGATATGCAGGTCGGACATGGTCTGGCGGATGCCGCGCGCCGCAGGCTTGGCACGGTCGGCGGGGCTGGCAGCCGGATTTGTCTGCGGTGCGTTCATGGCGTGCCACCCGGCGCCGCCGCCTGCCAGACCGACCATGCACACGGCAGCAACGCCGCCGCGGCGACCGCCAGCCCCGCCCAGGCGCGGGCGGCGCTGCGCACCGCAAACACCCAGATGATGGCGCCGGCATAAACCACAAAGCTGCCCAGCATGCCGGCGATGACGGCCTGGGGACGGCTCACAGGCAGCGCCAGGACCGCCACGCTGGCCAAGGCTGCCAAGGCGTAGCCGCCCCCCACCGCCGCAAGGATGCGCGACAACAGCGGCAGCAAGGCCGACAGGGCGGTCAAACGGGCGCGCAGCGCAGGCGCAGGCAGGGGGGCTGAGGTGTTCACAGGTGCATACCGGTCAGGAACGTGGAGGCATCCCATGCGGCACTGAGCCAGCGCCTCAATGAGAACAGTTCTCATCATAGAGGCTGATGCGTCCCCGCCGGGCAAACCCGTGCGGACCGTGTACGCCCTGCCCACGGCGTGACTTTCGGACACTCACTTGCGCACCGAAGCCGGTGCGGCAAGCGCCTTGAGCTTCGACAATGTTGCCCATGATCAAGTTGTTCGAATCACTGCACGAGCTCCTGCCCGCCTGGGCGTCCGACTGGCTGGACATCCTGGTGCCCTTGATCGAGGTGGCACTCATCGGCATGGGCGCCTGGCTGGTCATGCGCATCGCCCACCTGGCCGCGCGCCGGCTCACCAGCGCCTATGCCTTGCCGGTCAAGGTGGCGGGGCTGTTCCTGCGCACGGTGGGTGCGGTCGTCTACGGATGCGCCGTGCTCTGGGCCCTGGCCCGGCTGGGCGTGTCAGGCGCCGTGCTCTGGACAGCCTTCACCGGCTTTGCGACCGTGGGCGCAGTGGCGTTCTTCGCGGCCTGGAGCGTGCTGTCCAACCTGTTTTGCGCCCTGCTCATCTACATCACCCGGGCCTTTCGCATTGGCGATGTGGTGGAGTTGCTGGAGGCTGGCGACAAACCGGGCGTGAAGGGGCGCGTCGTGGAAATCAACCTCGTCTATACGACCTTGCTGGAAAGCGGCGATGCCGACGGCGGCACCAGTCTGCAGCTGCCCAACAGCCTGTTTTTCCAGCGCGCCTTGCGGCGCTGGCACGGCGCTGCGGCGCAGGAAGGCATCGCACCCGCGCCCGAGCAGCGCCTCTGAAGCCACGCCTCGTGGCAGGTCGGCTCTTCAGCGATCGAGGTTCCAGACCATTTTGACGATGGCCTGGGTGCTGGCCGGCACCCTGCCGCGCCAGTCGCCCGTGTATTGCAGACGGTCCACGGCCACGATCAGTTCCCGGCCCTCGCCCCACAGCCACTTCAGGCGCGCGCTGGCACCGAGCTGGCGTGAGACGTTGTCCCACTGCAGCAGCAGGTTCTGTGACAGCCGCGTGGTCGGCGTGTAGTCCAGGCGGACGGTGGCGGTACGAACGGTAAAGGCACCCGTGGGCAGTTGGATGCCGTTGCGGGCGCCGCCCAGCTGCAGGCCCCATCGTGGGCTCGGCTGCCAGAACAGCGTGAGTTTCTGGTCATCCCGCCTGCCGTCGTAGTACCCACCGGCCCGGAGTTCCAGCGCCGCAGCCAGTGGCCGGGAACGCGCCGTTTCCGCCTCCAGGTGCGCATAGTGCCAGCGGTAGGCACCCGGCCGTACCGGCACGTCCGGCACAGGGTCAAAGCCCTCGGCCACCCGGTCCGTTTCCAGGAACACGCCGGGGAGCACGAAGTCGCCACCCGCATTGCGCAGCTCAAGTTCCGGATTGAGCAAGGTGGATCGTTCACGGCCGTCCAGCGTGCGGCGCAGTTCCCAATCCAGCCCCGGCGAGATGCGGCCCCCCTCGTCCGAGGCATGCCACCAGCCGACATAGCCCTCGCCACGCGCCACGCCGGCCTCGGCCAGGTATCCCAGGCTCGGCTCGAAACCCTCATCAATGCGCTGCAGCGCCACATAAGCCTGCGGGCCCAGGTTGGGGTAGTCCAGGCTGACGCCGACGGCCCGCCCTCGGCCTAGCCCTGCATTGCGTGACTCCTGCACCCAGGCATGGGCCTCCAGCGTCTTGTCGCCATTCACCTGACGGTTGAGGTACTGGTAGTCGATGCCGCCCAGGGCACTGCCCGCCGTCCCTTCGGGGTTGCCCCGCGTGGCAATCAGGCCGATGCGATGGTGGTCATCGAACGACCGCGACACCCGCAGCACGCCCACATCGGCCGCCCGCGCGGCGGTCCCGCCCGCGGGCGCGTCACCGCCATCCACCCGCGCGGCGAACGCGCCGATGTCGAAACCAGCGGCGTCACCGGTCAGCTTCAGCCCGGCGTCAAGGCTATGCGCCCGCCCCCGGGCGTCCAGGCCGATACGGCGGGAATAAAACGGAATGGGCGACATGTCGGAAAGCCCGCCGAAGCTGAACCGGCCGGCATCCTGCAGGAAGAACTCGCGCTTTTCCTCGCGGAACAGCTCGAACCGCGTCAGGTTGATGACGCGTTCATCCGCTTCCGCGTCTCCAAAGTCGATGTTGAGCGCGGCCGTGGTGCGCCAACCGCTCTCGCTTTGATGAAACAGCTCCAGCGCCGGCTCCAGGCGGGTGCTGGCCCGGCCGGAGTCCGAGGCCTGGGCCGAGCGCGAGACCAGCCGCAACGAAGGCTTGATGCGCAAGCCGAGTAGCGACGCCCCCGCCGCGCCCTCCAGCCCTTCCAGCGACACGGCCTCACCCAGGGCAAAAACCTCCTGGTCCGCGCGCGCTCCAGCCAGCCGCACGCGCTCACCGCCTCGCGGCATCCAGCGCTCGGCATTGAAGCGCCAGGCCGTCGTTTCGCCTGTGGCAGCGCCTCCCCGCACACCCAGCACCGACAGGGGAATCGACATCTCCGCGCTCCAGCCCTGCTCGTCCCGGCGGCCCTCGCTGTGCCAGATGGCGTCCCAGTCGCGCCGTTCCTGTCCGCCGTCGTAGATGAGGCTGTCGTACTGCGCTCCGTTGGCATTGACCGCAAAAAGGAAAGCGTTGCGGCCCTTGCCCTCCACGTCGATCACGATGGCCACATGGTCGTCGGACAAAAGCGCCTCGGTGTCGCGCCGCATCTGCTGGGCCACGATGCCCGCGGGCTGGTCGTCAAAAGCCCGGATCGAGACCCTCAGCCGCTGCCCTTCCTGCCACAGCCGCAGCTCGGTGCGTCGCGTGGCAGCGCCCGGGCGATCGGCCCGCAGGAAGCCGTCGAGCAGCAAGCCGTGCTCCGCCAGCATCGCCTGCGGCACGCGTTCGCGCTGGGCGCGACGCTCCTGCTGCTGCGGCTCTTCAGGCAGCGCCGCGGCAGCGGCCCAGGCACCGCCTGCCACCAGCGTCGACGTCAGCGCCGATGAAACGCCCACCAGCCCCCGCAGGGCCGCGCGCTGCGCGCGCTTGCTCACTGCTGCACCCATGCAGGCGGAAGGTCTTGTTCAGACGGAGTAAGAGCATTGCAGCCAAGGGTGAGTGAAACGCGGGCGAAAGCCAAAGGCATGAGTTGGGCGTGCCGCAGTTCCAGCCGCAATGCAATGGCACTGCGGCGGCACGGCAGTCATCGACTGAGAGTGTGTGAGCCAATGATGATAGCCGCACTCATTGCGTCGATGACGGGTCGGAAGTCATGCACCGGGCGGTGCCTCGGGTGGCAGTGTGTCCCTGGCGCGTCCCCTACAACACCGTCATGCAGGGTTTTTACCCACCTCACGACGCCCTCTCTTTGTTGAACTGTCCGGGCAGAACGCTTCATGCAGACAAAGGCAACGCAATGGTTGGTCGCCCTTTCATGACAGTTCTCCTGTTCGTGACTGCGCACGCCGTCTGGGCCGCACCCAGCGACAAGGACGCCGTACCTGCCTTCCAGCGCATGGATTCGCTGGAGGCGCGCGTGCAGGGCTGCGTCACCTGTCATGGGCAGAGCGGCCAGGGCACCAACAGCGGCTACTTCCCGCGCATCGCCGGCAAACCGGCCGGCTATCTCTACAACCAGCTCGTGGCCTTCCGCGACGGCACGCGCCGCTATGCGCCGATGAATTATCTGGTGGCCTACCTGCCGGATGCCTACCTGAAGGAAATGGCCGACTACTTTGCGCGTCAGCGCCCGCCCTTCACGCCCACCGAACCTTCGGCCGTCGCCCCCGAGGTACTGAATCGCGGCGGCACGCTGGTCGGCCTGGGCGACTCGGCGCTGGGCGTGCCGGCCTGCGTGGCCTGTCATGGCCGGGAACTGACCGGCATGGCGCCCGGCATCCCCGGCCTGGCCGGGCTCCGCCAGCCCTACATCGCGGCACAGCTGGTGCGCTGGAAAGTCGGCGACCGCCACGCAGCGGCGCCTGACTGCATGGCGCGCATTGCCAACAAGCTCTCGGATGCGGACATCACGGCCGTGTCCCACTACCTTGCCCGCCTGCCGGCGCCCACCGACCCCTCACCGGAATCTCCCAACCTGGTGCGGATGCCGTTTGCCTGCGGCAGCCAGAGGTAAGCCATGAAGAACAGGCTCGCCATCGTCCTCGGTTTTCTGGTGCTGCTCATTGCGGCGGCCATCGGCTTTTACCTGCAGGCGGTCCATCATCCGCTGGCAGCCAGCAAGGGGCCGCGCGGCGCGGAGGCGCCAGATGCCACCACATCCCTGATCGCCAAGGGCGAGTACTTGGCCCGCATTGGCGACTGCGTGGCCTGTCACACCGAGCCCTCCGGGGGCAAGGTTTTTGCGGGCGGCCGCGCCATGGCCACGCCCTTCGGGCCGCTGTATACGCCCAACATCACCCCGGACGACGAGACCGGCATCGGCGCCTGGTCCTCGGATGACTTCTACCGCATGATGCACACCGGCATCTCGCGCGATGGCACCCTGCTTTATCCCGCCATGCCATTTGCGAGCTACACCAAGGTGACGCGTGGCGACTCCGACGCCATCTACGCCTACCTGATGTCGGTGAACCCGGTGCGGCAGAAAAACCGGCCGCATGAGCTGCGCTTTCCCTACAACCAGCGGGAACTGCTGGTGGGCTGGCGCACGCTGTATTTCTCCGAAGGCGAGTTCAAGGCCGACCCGGCCCGCAACGAGCAGTGGAACCGGGGCGCCTATCTCGTCCAGGGCCTGGGGCATTGCTCCATGTGCCACACCGCCGTCAACCGCCTGGGCGGCTCCAGCGAGTCGAAGGCGTTCGAGGGCGGGATGATCCCCAACCAGAACTGGTATGCGCCGTCGCTCACTTCCAACCGCGAGGCGGGCCTGGGCAACTGGTCCATCAAGGAGATCAAGGACCTCCTGCAGGCCGGCGTGTCGGACCGCGGCACCGTGTATGGGCCGATGGCCGAGGTCGTCTATCACAGCCTCCAATACATGACCGATGCCGATGCCGAAGCCATGGCGGTCTACCTGAAAGACCTGCCCAAGCGCGACACCGAGCCGCCGCCCACCAGCCAGGCCCGGCTGGTGCAGCCGGCCGTCATGGAACTGGGCCGCAAGACCTATGACAAGCAATGCGTCATGTGCCATGGCGCCGAGGGTAAGGGCTCGCCGCCTGGCTTCCCGCCCCTGGCGGGCAATCAGTCGATCACCATGGCGTCTCCGGTCAATGCCATCCGAATGGTGCTCAATGGCGGCTACCCGCCCGGCACCTACCGCAACCCGCGCCCTCACGGCATGCCGCCGTTCAACCACATCCTCAATGATGAAGAGGCCGCGGCGGTGCTGACCTACATCCGTGTGGCCTGGAACAACGCCGGCACGCCGGTGTCGCCGGCCCAGGTGAATGAATTGCGCAAGTTGCTGCCCGAATAACGAAGGAGCCTGCATGGAGCCCGACAGCGTCCCCGCCACCGTTGAAGCCGAGGACCGGCAGGTCCAGGAGATCGTGCGGACCGGCCCCTCCGGCGCATTTGCCGTGGCCGGCGTGGCCACCGCCATCGTCGTGGCGCTCTATCTGGGCTTCTACCTCTTCGTCTACCTGCCGCGCGGAGCCGTCCAATGACCGGCGTGCCGTCCACAGCACCAGGCACCGGTCACGGCGACGCGGAACATGTGGCCGAGGCCGCGGAGCGGCGCTGGAGCGTCATCGTGGCCGCCATCATCCTGGTCATCGTGGCCAGCATGGTCTATAGCGGCCTGCACTGGGCCGCCATGCCGCCCTCGCGGGTGGAGACGGTGGATGTCAACACGCTTCACCTGAAGGGCGAATTCGTCGAGGGCAACCTCGGCACGCAGATGAACCCCGACGGCTCAGTCACGGTGCGGCTCATTGCGCAGCAGTATTCCTTCGTGCCGCAGTGCCTGGTGGTGCCGGCGGAGATGCCGGTCACCTTCCGCGGCACCGCCACCGATGCAATCCATGGCTTCGTGGTGGGACGGACCAACACCAACACCATGCTGGTGCCCGGTTTCGTGGCCACCTTCACCACCACCTTCAAGCAGCCCGGTGAGCACCTCATGCCCTGCCATGAGTATTGCGGCACCGGGCATGAAGCAATGTGGGCGCGGGTGCAGGTGATCCCGGCGGCGGACTTCCTCGCCAAGGCGCGTAGCGGAGAAAGGCTGAGCTGTGTTGCAGGCTAAACGACTGGTCCTGGCCCATTTCTGGGTGGCCTTCATCGCCTTTGCCGCAGCAGTGCTGCTGGGTGAATGGCAGATGTTCGTGCGCAGTCCGCTGTCGCAGTGGGTCAACAATCCGGAGCACTACTACCGCTCCGTGACCGCCCATGGCACGGTCATGGCGTATGTGCTGCCCACCCTCGTGGCCATGGGCTTTGGCTATGCCGTCTGCGAGCTGACCTTGAAGCGGCCGCTGATCGGCCTGCGCTGGGCATGGCTGGGCTACTGGCTGGTCATCGGGGGCACGGTGGTCGCGGCCATCACCATGGCCTCCGGGGCGGCCTCGGTGCTCTACACCTTCTACCCCCCGATGCTTGCCAGCCCCTGGTATTACATCGGCGTGGTGCTGGTGGTGGTGGGCTCGTGGATCTGGGTGGCGCTGATGTCCATCAACCTACGCGCGTGGCGCAAGGCCAATCGCGGCGCCACCGTGCCGCTGGCGATGTTTGGCAATGTGGCGGGCGCTTACCTGTGGGCATGGACCTCGCTCGGCGCCGCCATCGAGGTGCTGGTGCTGATCCTGCCGGCGTCCCTCGGATGGACGGACACCATCAATGCCGGCCTGGCGCGGGTGTTCTTTTCCTGGACGCTGCACGCCATCGTCTATTTCTGGTTGATGCCGGCCTACATTGCCTTCTACACCATCGTGCCCAGGGCCATTGGCGGCCGGCTCTACAGCGACACCATGGGCCGCGTGGCCTTTGTGCTGTTCCTGGTCTTCTCCATGCCCATCGGCATCCACCATCTCTTTGCGGACCCGCAGGTGGGGTCGGGCTTCAAGTTCGTGCATGCCGCGATGACGGCCATGGTGTCGGTGCCGACCTTGCTGACGGTGTTCACCATCGTGGCCTCGGTAGAGATCGCTGCCCGGCTGCGCGGCGGGCGCGGTGCCTTTGGCTGGGTCAAGGCGCTGCCATGGCGCAACCCGATGATGCTGGCGGTCACCTTCTCCTTCATCATGCTGGGCTTTGGCGGTGCGGGCGGCATCATCAACATGAGCTATCAGCTCAATGAGACGGTGCACAACACGCAATGGGTGACAGGGCATTTCCACCTGATCTTTGGGGGTGCCATCGTCATCATGTACTTCATGCTGGCCTATGAGCTGTGGCCGCAACTGACCAACACCGCGCCTCTGCCGCCCAGCCTGATCCGGCTGCAGCTGTGGCTGTGGTTCATCGGCATGCTGGTGCTGACCATGCCCTGGCACCTGGTGGGTTTGCTCGGGGCGCCGCGCCGCATGGCTTACTACGACTACAGCCACCCGGCACTGGCGCCGCAGGCCTGGACCGTGGTGGCCTCCACCGTGGGCGGGTTGCTGCTGGTGGTCTCCGCGCTGCTGCTGATCTACATCCTGGCCAGTGCACACCGGCGTGAGCAGACCGGCGCCGCGCCCTTCACCTTCAGCGCCACGGCGCATCCGATGGGCCACACGCCGGTGGCGCTCAATACCTTCGGCCTGTGGGTGGCCATGATGATCGGTCTGACGCTCATCAACTATGGTTTCCCCATCGTGCAACTGGCGCGGCTTGAGCATGCCAGCGTGCCCGTCATTCCAATCGGGAGCCGATGATGGACGGCCGACTGTTCTCATGGTCGAACCCGTGGTTTCGCCGCAGTGTGGGCTGGCTGGTAGCCCTGACGGTGGTGGCGGTACTGATCGGCTTCGTGGCCCTTCCATCGGTGCAGGCCGACTACTCGGCGGGCGGACTCTGGCAGGCCATCTGCCGCGCGGCCGGCGTGCCGGATACGTGGGGCATACCCGGCCGCGGGGAAGCGCCGCCTCGCCCTCTGGCCACGCAGGTGGTGCTGGACCGCAGCATGACACGCGTGGACCAGGCCTCCTCCGCGGGCCGCGGCGCCACCCTGGCCCTGAACTGCACCATGTGCCATGGGGCCCAGGGGGCGAGCGTCTCCAACTCGCCCAACCTGGCCGGGCAGTATCCCGAGGTCGTCATCAAGCAACTGCACGACTACAAGGACGGCAAGCGGATCAACGCGGTCATGCAGTCGTTGGCCAGGGGCCTGTCCGCACAGGACATCCGCGACATCGCGGCCTATTACGCGTCGCTGCCCAAGGCGCGGACCTCCCCCACCACCTATGACGAGTCGCTGCCGGCGCTGGTGCGGGTGGGTGACCCGATGCGCAACATCGCGCCATGCATCTCCTGCCATGGCGGCGTGGACCAGAAGCTGGGAACGCCATGGATCGAAGGCATGCCCAAGGCCTATCTCGTGCAGCAGCTGGAATGGTTCCGCAGCGGTCAGCGGGCCAATGACGCCCATGGCCAGATGCGCAACATGGCCCGCGCCATGACCGCAGCCGAGGTGGAAGAAGTGGCCACCTTCTATGCGCGGAAGTGAGCCTCCCCCCTACCGCCTGACGGCGCCCCCCCCAGGGGGGCGAGCCCGATGGTCTGGTGGATATAGCCCCCCCCTACCGCCTGACGGCGGCCCCCCAGGGGGCGAGCCCGATGGCCTGGTGGATATAGCCCCGCCCCTACCGCCTGACGGCGGCCCCCCCAGGGGGGCGAGCCCGATGGCCTGGCGGAGCCAGTTCCATGGGCTCCGCTGGGGGAAACGGTGCGGGGCGCGTGCTGGCTGGGGCGCGTGCAATGAAAAAAAACGCCCGGACCTTGTGGGGTCGGGCGTTTGGGGGGGCGGTAGAGTTGCGAGGCGGTGGCCTCGCCGCGGTGTGGCGGCGGCTCACAGGGCGGCCACCTGCACGTTCTCGGCCACGGTGGTCGTGCGGCGGCCGGTGACATACACGGTGGGCAGCGTCTGCACATCCTGCTGGGCCACCACGCGCTTGCCGGTGATGTAGACCGTCTCCAGGGTGATGACCGAGGCGGCACGTTCGCGCTGGACTTCGGCGTGGACAACGCCGGCGGCCAGGGCAGCGGTGGTGATGACGCCGAAAACGAGGGCCTTGATGCTGGTGGTGTTCATGGTGATTTCTCCTTGAGGTGTTGCTTGAAGCGGTTGCTGAAGCGTTGATCGGTGTGTCGATGGAATGCAGTGTCTGCCTGCGTCACCCCGCCCGCCACGGCCCCGCGACCAAGCTGCGCCGCAGCGGCGTGAACTGCATCCAATCGCGACGAACGGAACCCGGCTGATGACCCCAAAGGCGCCCATGCTGTTTCATCCCCTGTGCAATCCCGGCATCACGGCTGCTTCCCTGCCCAGGCGGCGGCCGGCCACGTCCTTGAGCGCGGGGCGGCGCACTGCCTGGCGCCGCCTCCTGGCCTCGCCCTGCGCCGTCGCCTGTCTGCTGGCGTGCGCAGGGGCCGACATGGCCGTGGCCGACGAGGGCATCGCCACCGACCGGCCAGACTTCGTGGAGTCCAGCGACACCGTTGCGCGAGGCCGTTTCCAGATCGAGACCAGCGTGGCCTTCGACCGGGACAAGACGGCGGGCGTAAGCAGCCGCTCCCGATCCACCCCCACCCTGCTGCGCTGGGGCGCCTGGGAGGATGTGGAACTTCGCCTGGAGACCGACGGAGCGCTGCGCACCCGTGTCTCAGCCGGTGGCCAGACGGTCACCTCCAGCGGCTTTGCCGACACCTCGCTGGGCTTGAAATGGCACGTGGCGGACGGCACCGAAGGCGGCGGCCGTCCGGGCATGGCGTGGTTGCTGCATGTGGATGCGCCGTCCGGGTCGTCGGCCTTCAAGGGCGAGGGCTGGCGGCCCTCGGCGCGGTTCACGGCCGAGTGGGAGCTGCCGCGCGACCTCTCCGCCGGCATCATGGCGGGGGTCTACCAGGACCGGGACAGCGAAAACCGCCGCTATGTCGGCGGCATCCTGGCCGTGACGACCGGCTTTGCGCTGGCGCAGCACTGGCGGGGCTTCCTGGAAGTGGCCGGCCAGTCGCTGACGACGGCACGCCACGGCGGCAAGCTGGTCACCCTGGACACCGGCGCCAGCTGGCAGCTGACGCCTGACGTTCAGGTGGACGCTGCGGTATTTCGTGGCCTGAGCAAGGCGGCGCCGGATTGGTCCTGGACGGTGGGCGTGTCGCTACGCTTTTGACACCTGGCGTGGGGGGCACGCTGAAGAAGACGGTTCTTTGATCAGGGTCAATCAAAGCCGGCTTGAACTTGCTGCGTTGCAGCATAAAGTGGGGGCGTCTCTGAAAAAAATGAGGTCCGTATGAGCTCCATTGCCATGGCCGTCTTCCTCGACTCGATACCCGGAGATCTCGTTGAGCTGCCGCATGCCGGCACCGGGCTCGAACATCCGCTGGTGTTTGACAGCGCCGCCCGAGAAATCCACCATCTGGCCGCCGAGGGCCGCGCGGAGGTGGTGAAGCAGACGGTCCGCCAGACCGGCGAGGACACGCTCATTCAAGACATCACGTTCAAGCGGCTGATCTGAGCCGCAGGCCGGTTGGCCCGGCCTCGCATGACCGGAGCTGCGGCGGGCGGCTCAGCCGCCGTGTTGGCGCTGAAGGGCCACCACAGCCCTCACCACCTGCAACAGGGCCAGCAAGGCCTCATCCGGCGGCGTGCCCACGATGCGCACCTGATGGCGGGCCCCTTCCTTTTCGATGGTCAACACCTCTGCGGTCATGTCGGCGGCGCCTTTGGCTGCCTGCCCCACCTGGGCGGGCTGCTCGAAGAAGCAGCATTGCGACACCAGCTGGGACAGCTCGTTGCGCCGCTGGTCATCCAGCGTCTCGGCGTCGAATTCCGTCTGTCGCTGCAGGCCAGGCAGGAAGGCCAGGCCGCCGTCGCGCTTGTAGCAGATCTTCATGTGAGGGATGGTAGGCGCCAGGCCCGTGCGCGAAAAGGAAAAACTGCGCCGCGGCCCATCGGGCGTATTACAGCGAGATGCCCACCGCGGCCCACCCGTCCTTCACGGCCTGACGCTCGGAACTGGTGGCGCCATACAAAGTGCTGGCCACATTGAGCGTCACCCGGGCGAAGGCCATGAAATTGGCATTGGGCTTCACACGCGCGTCCCGCAGCGCCTCATACCAGATGCGGCCCGCATGCTCCCAGGCGTAGCCGCCGATCCGGGTGGCCACCTGGTAGAACGCGTGATTGGGAATGCCCGAGTTGATGTGCACGCCGCCGTTGTCCTCAAAGGTGTCAACAAACTGGTCCATGTGCTTGGGCTGGGGGTCCTTGCCCAGCACTGGGTCGTCAAAGGCGGAGCCGGGGTCCTTCATGGAACGCAGCGCCACGCCCTTCACCTTGCCGGTGAACAGGCCCGCGCCGATCAGCCAATCGGCCTGGTCCGCCGTCTGCTTGAGATGGTATTGCTTGATCAGCGCGCCGAAGACGTCGGACATCGATTCGTTCAGCGCGCCCGACTGGTTGAAATACTGCAGCTGCGCTTCGTCTTCCGTGACGCCATGGGAAAGCTCATGGCCGATCACATCCAGCGCAATGGTGAAGCGGTTGAACAGCTCACCATCGCCGTCCCCAAACACCATCTGCACCGAATTCCAGAACGCGTTGTTGTAGTCCTGCCCGAAATGCACCGTGGCTTCAAGCGCCAGCCCTGAATCGTCGATCGAATTACGCTGGTAGACCTCGGCGAAGAAGTCGAACGTGGCGCCCAGTCCGTCATAGGCTTCATCCACGGAGGGGTCGCCCGACGCGGGCTGCCCCTCCCCGCGCACCAGCGTTCCTGGCAGGGTCTCGGTATGGTTGGCCGTATAGATGGAGCGACGCTTGACCGGCGCCACCGGAGAGGCGACGGCGGCGGCCGTCGTCGTGAGACGGCGCATGGATTTGATGGTCAGCGCAGACAGCCGCAGCGACCGGAACGTGTGGTCCACCGACTTGGTCTTGACGGCCGCCGCCCGCTGCTGCGCGGTACCGTGCCGCAGGATCTGGTCCAGCACATACGGTGGCAGCACGCAAAAAATGGAATGACGATGCCCATGCTTGCAAGACATTCAGGTACTCCAGGTCTGGGGTAAAGACGGGCGCCCCTGGCAAGTGCCGGCAGGCGCGGCTCTGCCCCCTGTATAACTCAACGGGAACCGTCACCACGATACTTTTGTGCAGCGCAAGGGCGGGTGCTGCGCCCCCCGCGCACCGATGCCGCAGATCGGCATGCCGCGAGCGCCCGTGCACTGCCTTGGTGCTCTTACTCCTGAGTGGGCCCGCTTGTTTTTCGGGACACGGAATCCCCCAATCGCGCGGTCGGGAAAACGGCGGCGCGATTGATGGCGCGGTGCCGGCGGTCTAGTATTGGTTGACCCAGTTGCAATTTCTTGCACCGCACAAGTTCTGCAACCGGTTCATCGCTAACTCAGCCATCCTGGCAGTCAGGAGCACCTACATGCTTGAAGTGATTGGCGCGATTCTTGTCGGGGCCTTTGCCCTGACCTTCGGGGTCCTCAGCGTCGGCCCCATGATGCTCAAGCGCGAAGACGTCTAAGCCGGCAGCCCCCTGAGCGGGGGCTGTGCGGGCAGTCAGGCACAGGGCTTGCCGAAACGGCAGGCCATGAAATTCACAGTCCTGACCGTCAATCTTCACAAGGGGTTCGGCTTTTTCAACCGCCGCTTCATCCTTCACGAACTGCGTGAGGCGGTCCGGGCGGTATCGGCCGATGTCGTGTTCCTGCAAGAGGTGCTCGGAGAGCACGAACTGCATGCGGCGCGCGTGCCCACCTGGCCCCAGACCCCCCACTACGAATTCCTCGCGGACAGCCTCTGGAGCGACTTCGCCTACGGACGCAACGCGGTCTACCCGCAGGGTCACCACGGCAACGCCTTGCTCTCCAAGTTCGCCATCACCCGTCACATCAATCATGACGTGTCGGTGGAGGGGCCGGAGCGCCGCGGCCTGCTGCACAGCGTGCTCAAGCTGGAGGACGGCCGTCAGTTGCACGCCATCTGCGTCCATCTGGGGCTGCGCGAATCGCATCGGCAGCGACAGGTGGAACGCCTGTGCCAGCTGATCAACAGCCTGCCGATGGACGAGCCGGTGATCGTTGCGGGTGACTTCAACGACTGGCGTCAACGCGCCCACAAGATGCTGAGCCGATGCGCGGGCCTGGCTGAAGTCTTCGTCAAGGCCTATGGGGCTGCGGCACGCACCTTCCCGTCGCGCTGGCCGCTGCTGCCGCTGGACCGCATCTACGTGCGGGGCGCGGCGGTCCAGCACCCTATCGTGCTGCCGCGCCGTCCCTGGTCGCACCTGTCGGACCATGCGCCGCTGGCGGCGGAGATCCGGCTATGAGGTTCAGACGGCCGGAATGGACGCTGGGTAACCGGCTGGAACTGCTTGAAAACGGCGAGGAGTACTTCCCTGCGGTGTTCTCGGCCATCGAGGGCGCCGAGCGCGAGGTGCTGATAGAGACCTTCATCCTGTTCGAGGACAAGGTGGGGCTGGCCCTGCGGGACGTGCTTGTTGCGGCTGCGCGGCGGGGCGTCGAGGTACACATGACGGTGGATGGCTTCGGCTCGCCGTCCCTGTCTGCGGGCTACGTGAGCGCACTGACGGAGGCGGGCGTGCACCTGCATGTGTTCGACCCGCCACCCAAGTTGTCGCGGCGCCTCAAGCCCTTTAGGCGCTTGCATCGCAAGATCGTCGTGGTGGACGGCAAGGTGGGGTTCATCGGCGGCATCAATTTCTCCGCGGACCACCTGCTGGACTATGGGCCCGAGGGCAAGCAGGACTATGCCGTGCGCATCCATGGGCCCATCGTGGCGCAGCTGCGCAGGACATCGCGCAAGATCATCGCGCCGGTGCTGCAAAAGCGCCGCTGGTGGCCACGGCGGGACGAGGCGGACGCGGATTTCCCGGTGCCCCCGACGAGTGGCTCCGCGAAGACCATGGTGGTGACCCGGGACAACCATCGGCACCGGGACGACATCGAGCGCATGTATCGCCTGGCCCTGCATGCGGCGCAGCATGAGGTGATCATCGCCAACGCCTACTTCTTTCCGGGCTACCGGCTGCTCAAGAGCATGCAGCGGGCGGCGCAGCGCGGCGTCTCGGTCCACCTCATCCTGCAAGGCCAACCGGACATCGCCTGGGCGCGCTGGGCCGCGCACATGGTGTATGACCGTCTGATGCGCGCCGGTGTGCATATCCACGAGTACTGCGAACGCCCGCTGCATGGCAAGGTGGCGCTGGTGGATGACGTGTGGGCCACCGTGGGCAGCAGCAACCTGGACCCGCTCAGCCTCTCGCTCAATCTCGAGGCCAACCTGATCATCCAGGACCGGGGCTTCAATGCCGCGCTGCGCGACAAGCTCACACCGCTGATGCACGACCGCTGCACGAAGCTCGAGCTGTCCCAGACAGCCGCCAACCGCTGGTGGTGGCGGCTGGGCGTCGGGGCCGTGGTCTTTCACGTGATGCGGCACTTTCCGCGCTGGCTGGCACGTTTGCCGGCGCAGCAGCAACCCATCCTGCCGGCGGCCGACACTCCGGTCGTCGTCAGTGCCGCCAAGCCTCTGGCGGCCGAGGCTTGGCAATGGCAACAAGGCATCAAGCGGCTGAGTCAAGAACCGGCGGACTGAAGGCCGCCCCGCGACATCCGTGGACGCACTGGCTGGGTGCCCTCTTTGGCCTGGCGGTACTGGGCCTGCTGAGCTGGGCGGCCACCAAGGTGGACTGGCCGGGCGTGCTGCAGGCGCTGAAGCAGGTGGAGCCAGGCACTTTGGTGGTGGCCGCGGGTTTGTGCGTGGTCAGCCATCTCATCTACAGCTGTTATGACCTCATCGGGAAGCATTGGACCGGCCACGGCGTACCCACGCGCCGCGTCATGCTCATCACGTTCATTAGCTATGCGTTCAACTTGAATCTTGGATCGCTCGTGGGAGCCTTTGCCATCCGATTGCGGCTGTACGCCCATGAAGGGCTCAGGCAACCCGTGCCGACCAAGGTGCTGGCCTTGAGCCTGAGTACCAATTGGCTGGGGTATGGGGTGCTCGCGGGCGGCCTGTTTTTGGGTGGCTGGCTGTCGCCCCCACCGGAATGGCCCTTGAGCGCCGCGGCGTTGCGCGGCCTGGGCGGGCTGATGTGGGTGCTGGCAGCGCTCTATCTGGCCTGGTGCGCTTTTGCGCGTCGGCGCGAATACATGCTGCGCGGCCATCAGATCGTGCTGCCCACGATCCGCCTGGCGGGCGTGCAGTTGATGGTCTCCGCGGCCAACTGGCTGACCATTGGCTTGATCATCTACGTGCTGCTCCAGGAGGCCGTGCCTTACGGCACCACGCTGGCGGTGCTGCTGGTGGCCGCCGTGGCCGGCGTGGTGGCGCATGTGCCCGCGGGGCTGGGGGTGCTGGAAGGCGTCTTCGTGGCACTGCTGGGCACGACCCTCGGTCCGTCGCAGGTGCTGGCGGCGCTGATTGCTTATCGAGCGCTGTATTACCTCGCACCGCTGGTGGTGGCGGCTGCTGCTTATTTTGTGCTGGAAGCACGAAGCAGGCGGTACGCGCGATAAGGGGTGACAGAGGGATGCTGTGCACCCTGTGCATGTTGCGCAGAAACTCTTCGTCGATGTTCTCCGTCCAATGCGCGGAGAAAAGCTTTTCTGCCCGCAGGTCCATGAGGACGTCAGACAGGCGCAGCTTCAGCAGGACGCAAGTGTCCAGTACAACGAAGGTGTCGTGGAGGTTCACTTGCGAGACTTGCGGACTGCTTTCACCGGCGCTTCCTCAACGGCGTTCTTAACCGACCGCGCCCTGACGGCCTTCGAGAAGTGTCCTTCCGGGTAATCGTAGAGCCCAGCGTCCGCTGCCGCTTCGCGCGGCGACTTCGCGCCTTCGTGCTGCTTCGTGCGGGCAGACAGATAGGCATCCACTGCGGACGAACGAACGCGCCGATGACCGCCCTCCGTCACCACCACTTCGCCCAGCTTGCCCTGGTCACAGAGCATCGACACATAGGGACGACTGACCTCAAGTTTGGCTGCGGCTTCCGCGGTGGTGAGCATGGCATCGGCCGCCATTGCCCGCGAAGGCGCGGCCGAAATGGCGCTCCCCATTTCAGAGCCCGCCAGCTTGGCAATGAGCGCCATGCGGATCGCCTTTCCCTCTGCGGTCTGAAGGGATAGCAGGCGGTCGAGTTCGTTTGCGACCAACACGGAGATCTCCGTTTCCAGCTCACGCGGCGTCGAAGGAGCGCTGCGAGCCTTCTTTCCACCCTTCCCAGTCACATAGTCGGTGTCCAGCACTCTGGCTGCCACGACCTTTCCAACTTGTTCAGCGAGTGGGTGTAGGGGGTCGGATAGCACCGGCAGGTAGTGCGCCACGGCAGCAGCCTGCACGACTGGATGATGAAGCGCACGCGGCATCTCTGGCTCCTTGTGATTGCACGAAGTGTAGCACCAAAGGGAAAAAATCGAATAAATCGAAACAGGTGACCCGACAACATCCGCCGGCACGGCTATGGACGAGTGTGTTGGCTTGGCCAGTCTCGTGATTTGGGCGGCGACATGCCGGCCCTATAGTTCATTCCCATCAATGCCCGCCAAATCGGCGGCGCCACCTGGAACGCTCAAAAAGGATGGCCATGCTTGAGGCCCTCGCCGTACAGAACTATCGGACGCTTCGCGACGTCGTCATTCCGCTGGGACCGTGCAACGTCATTACCGGCGCGAACGGCAGCGGCAAGTCCAACGTCTACAAGGCATTGCGCCTCCTGGCCGAGACCGCGCAAGGTGGCGTCATTGCCTCGCTGGCACGTGAAGGGGGGCTCGAGTCGACGCTGTGGGCCGGCCCGGAGGTCATCTCCGAGGCCATGAAGCGCGGGGAAGTACCGGTACAAGGCACCCGACGCACCAAGCCGATCAGCCTGGGCCTTGGCTTTCGCAGCACGGAGTTCAGCTATTCGATTGACCTGGGCCTTCCGCAGCCCTCCGGAGCACCAACCGCGTTCTCACGCGATCCGATCATCAAGGGTGAATATGTCTGGGCGGGACCGACGGCGCGTCCGTCTGCGATGCTGGTCGAGCGCAGGAACGGACTGGTTCGGACACGCGACGACAACGGACAGTGGCAAACCGTTCATGAGCGGCTGTCTGACTTCGACAGCATGCTGTCTCGCCTGGCGGACCCGCGGGCCACACCAGAGCTCCTGACCCTGCGCGACCAGATCCGGTCCTGGCGCTTCTACGACCACTTCCGCACGGACGCATCGGCACCGGCCCGCTTGCCGCAGGTCGGCACGCACACGCCGGTGCTGGGTCACGATGGGTCTGACCTCGCCGCGGCCTTGCAGACCATTCGAGAAATCGGGGACAGCCAGGCACTCGACGAAGCCGTGGACGATGCGTTTCCTGGCGCACGGGTGATGGTCGAGTACCACGACGGCCGCTTCGAGACGACAATGCGCCAGCATGGCCTGCTGCGCAGCCTGAAGGCCGCAGAGCTGTCTGACGGCACACTGCGCTACCTGTTGTGGATCGCCGCGCTGCTGTCACCCCGGCCACCGTCACTGCTGGTGCTCAACGAGCCGGAGACAAGCCTGCATCCCGACCTGCTCCCCGCACTCGGGCGCCTCATCGGGCGGGCAGCAGAGCGCTCGCAGATCTTTGTGGTCTCGCACGCGCGCCGCCTGATTGCCTCGCTTCAGGATATGGAGTGCCAGGCGCTGACGCTGGAGAAATCCTTCGGTGAGACCACCATCAGCGAGTTGACCGAACTCGAACGGCCGGCCTGGCATTGGATCGCGCGTTGACGGTCGCCACACCGCCCGGCGCTCCCATTCAAAAGCGGCTGCGCGGGCGCCCCTTCTCTGCCTTACATTTGCGTCCCTGCGCGAGGCCGTGACGGGTGCCGCGCAGAGTCTGTCAGTGGCAGCCGACGCAGCGATGCGACACGACATGCCGTCCCACCCAACCAAGCGCCGCGCACCCTACCCGTCTGCGTGGCACCGATCATTGAAAGCCTTCCTTGGCACATTCACCAGTCATCCGCGAGATCCAGGAATCCGACTACGCCGCCTGGCTCCCCCTTTGGCTCGCCTACAACGCGTTCTATGGTCGCGAAGGGGCTACCGCACTGGATCCGGCGATCACGCGTGCCACCTGGTCGCGCTTCTTTGATCCCGCTGAGCCGGTGCATGCCTTTGTCGCCGAGTCGGCTGGCCAGCTTGTCGGCATCACGCACTACCTCTATCACCGCAGCACCACGAGGCTGGAGCCCACGTGCTACCTGCAAGACCTCTTCACGGCGCCGGAGTCCCGCGGCCAGGGCGTCGGGCGGGCGCTTATCCAGGCCGTCTACGGCGCGGCAAAGGCTCAAGGCGTTCGGCGCGTCTATTGGCAGACCCACCACACCAACACCGCCGCGCGAACGCTCTACGACCAGGTCGCCAAGCACTCTGGCTTCCTCATCTACGCGCAGGACGTGTGAGCGCCTGGCCCGGGCAACGCGACACGCGCTTCGCTCGGGCTGGCGCCTTTGGGCTTGCGACCACAGGGCTTCTCAAACACCCCCCTCGCCCTCGTCCACCCATCCCGCGGACGGCGCCACCCCAAACGCGCTGGCATAGGCGAAGACCATCGCCCCTCGCGATCGCACCCCCAGCTTGCAGTAGATGGTCTTGAGGTAGGACCGCACCGTGAACTCGCTCAGGTGCAGGCGGTCCGCCACCTGTTTCGTGAGCAGGCCCAGGCAGATCAACTGCACGATCTGCAGTTCGCGATGGGTGAGCAGACGCCGCAGTTCGCTGGAGCCTTCCGGCACCACACCCCCTTCCCTGGGTTCGCGGCGCAGCGATGGCGCCTCGCACAGTCGCATCTCTTCGGGGATCAGCACGTAGCGGTGGTCGCCCAACTGGAAGTGCACCAGTTCAGCCCCGTGATACATGTGGCGGGCGCGGGCCAGCCCGGGCCGGCTCTGCTGGCGCGGCGTGAGGCCGTCCACGCACAGCACGGCATATCGCCGGCCGTGCAGTTCCAGCGTGCTGCAGCGGTCGCCGTTGGCCGCTGCCGGTAGGTCGATGTCCATCATGAGCGCAAGCTCCATCCGGAGGGGATCAGGGGCGCGATTGTTCTCCCGCCCGCCCCTACCGTACATCTTCAGATTGGGGGTGTGTCTCGTCCGCCGCCCCCGCGCCTGAGTACCCCCGTTTGAGGACGCCCCGCCGCAGGCGTTCAACCGCGGGCGCGCACCCCAGGCCGCCCCTGCGCCGGCCCACCGATACAGGTCCGCACCGGACCGTCCTCCCCCGAGCCCCCGCCAAGTCGCGGATTGAGCCGACCCCTCACGCTGCCTAGAGTGCCTTCCATGCGGCGCTCGCCGCGAGTGTTCTCCGCAGGAGGTTCAAGATGCTCAATCCCTTCGACAGCGCCGAGGACCTGGCGCTTGAAGGCGACCTGGCCACCGACAGCGGTGAAGCCATGGCGCACGGCGACGGTTTCGAGGACGAGGACCTCGGCGATGGCTTCGAAGCGTCCGACGGTTTCGAGGACGATGGCATGGACGCGTTCGGTGACGGCTCGCCGCAAGGCGGTGCCCAGGCCTTCGCGGACGAGAGCGCTTATGACGGCGGCGACGGCTACGACGCCGCCGATGCCTATGCCGACAGCGCCGACAACGCCGAAGGCGACGGCGGCGACATGGATCTGTGGAATGCCTTCGAGGAAGAATTGGCCGACGGCCTGGACGCCGCCGATGAGGATGAATTCATCGGCCGCCTGATCGGCGGGCTCGGCCGGGTCGGCGGCATGCTGATGCGGCGCGCCGGGGGCGTGCAAGGCATCGCCCGCTCCGCCGGCCAGGTGGCCCGGGGCGCCCGCCGCTTCGGGCAGATCGCCGGCCAGGCTGGCCGTGTGGCGGGCCGCGTCTCGCCGGCCGCCAGCGCCGCCGCTCGCCTGGCCCGCCTGCTGGGCGCACCAGGCCTGGCCACCGGCCTGGATACCGTGAGCCGGGGCGCGAGAACCGCCGCACAGCTCGGCCGCCGCGCCAGCGGCATCGCCGGCGGTGTCGGCCGCGCGGCCAGCGGCTTCGGCCAGACCGTGCAGGGGCTGGGCCAGGCAGCCCAGGGCGGCCAGGCCCTGCTGGCGCAGCTGAGCCAGCTCATCGGCGGCGGCGGCGACGAGTTTGACGATTTCGACGCCATGGCCGAGCTGTACGAGGACGGCGTGGACGAGGCCTTGCCCGGCATGGTCGCCATGGCGGCCCGCGCAGCGGCGCGCGGGCTGGGCTTTCGCAATCTCTCTCATCTGGGCCAGGCGGGGCGCCGCGCCCTCGTGCGAGGCGTGGGCGCCGCTGCCCGTGAGCTGATGCGCAGCCGCGACCCGCGGGCCATTCGCCAGCTTCCCCGCCTCACCCACGCTGCCGGCCGCGCCGCCGCCCGCACCGCCCCGACGCCGCAACAGGCCACCCAGCGCGTACGGCGCGCCCTGCCGCGCACCGCTCGCCGCCTCGCGACACAGCCGCAGGCTCTCCCGCGCACCACGGCGAGCCGCCCGGCCAGCGTTCCACCGCCCACCGGGCGCCCCCGCAACATCGGCCGCGGTCACCGCAGCCGGGCCGTTCTGGGCCGGCGCAGTTTCCACATCGATGGGCCCGTCACCGTGACCATCTCGCCCCGGTGAGGCGCCGCGTCCTTCGCCCGCCCTACCCGTGTTCCCACCCTTTCCTGGAGCCTCACCATGGACCGCTTTGAGACCGACCTGATGGAAGACCTGATGGCAGACGCAGCCGAGGGCCCTGCCCGCAGTGCAATGGACAGCTACGACGATGACGACAGCTACGACGACGACGGCTTCGACGCCGACGGCGGCGATGAAGGCGATGACGAGTTCATCGGCCGGCTGCTGGGCGGACTCGGCGGTATTGCCGGCCGGTTGCTCGGCGGCGCTGGGGGCGGAGGCGGCGATGGTTTCGACGAATTCGACGAGGAGGACGGCTTTGAGGCCTCCGATGAGTTCGACGAAGACGACGGCTTTGATGAGCTGGACAGCGACGCCTACGACAGTCCCACCGCCAGCTTTGACGACGGTGACGCGATGGAAGATGCCGTGGCCGATGCGCTGGATGCCGAAGACGGGGACGAATTCTTCCGCCGCCTCAGAGGCCTGGCGCGCGGAGCCCTGAACGTCGCCCGCCGCGTTGGCCGTGGCGTGGGCCAGGCGGCCCGAATCGTCGGCCCCATCGCCAGCATGATTCCCTTGCCGCAGGCCCAGGCCATCGGCCGCATTGCCAACATCGCCGGCCGGCTGCTGGCCGATGGTGCGGACGAGTTCGAGGCCTTCGACGAACTCGTGGACGGCCTGGACGAGGACGGCATCGATGCCGCCGCGCCGGTGCTCGCCGGCATGGTGATCCGCCGTGCACTGCCCGGCGTGGCCCGGGCGGCGCGGCCGGTGCGCCGCGCCGCGGTACGGGCCGTGAGCAATGCGGTGCGCACGGCCGTCCGGCGCCAGGGCCCTGCCGCCGCCCGCGCGGTGGCCCGCACCGTGCGCGCCACGCGTCGCGTGGTGCAGCGCCGCCAGCTGCCGGCCCGTCAGGCGGTACGCGTGGTGCAGCGCGCCACCCAGGCAGTTGCCCGCCGCCCACAGGCGGTACGCCGCCTCGCCCGCCCGCTGGTGCCGGCCGCACGGCGCGCCACGCCCCGTGGCCAGGTCGCCCGCATCGTCGCCCGCACGGTGACGCCCATGGTGCGTCGAGCGGGGTCGGCGGTCACCACGACCGGCGCACGGCCAGGCGGCATGCGCCACGTCTGCAGCGCCTGCCGTGGCCGCCGCATCCGCATCCTGCGCGGGCCGGTCACGATTTCCATCGGCCGTTGAACCCACGCGCATCCACCGCGCTGCCCACCTGCCCTGCCCCACACCGAGACCGCCCGCCGGACCCACCATGGACACCCGCCGCTTCCTGCAAACCAAGATCGCCGGGCTGGCGGCCCGGATGAGCCGCCTGGCCAGGATCGACAACGCCTTTGTCGGCCTGCGGCCGCAGGACCAGCCGTATGCCCCTTCGCCGGAGCATTTCCGGGTGGCCAACCAGCGCCTGAACCGGGTGGAGCAGCGCATCCGCACACGTTTTGCGATGCTGCGCGAGCACTGGCGGGACCAGCCGACGCAGCGAACGCTGGTGGACATGGCGCTGGTGGAACGGGAGCTGGACCGGGCGCGGCGCCTCTTTGGCATGTTCTACGAGGTCTTCGCCCAGCGGGGCACCAGCTTCGGTCCGGCATTGAGCGCGCACGACACCATCGCGCAGGACTGCTACGTGGCCGTGCGCGAGGCCGCCCCCCGCATCTTCGACGGCCCGCTGCTCAAGCCGGTCTGCTACATGGAGCACGGTTATTCACCGGCCACCATGCGGCGCGGCGTGGCCTTGTCGCGCCTGCTGGGCGAGGCCAATCCCTTTCCGCTGATCCGCATCCCCTGGGACCGGGATCAGCCCTGGCAGAGCGTCTTCCTGCATGAGGTGGCGCACAACCTGCAGGCGGACCTGGGCCTGTGGCAGGAAAACCGCCAGGCGGTGGTGCGCCGCGTCATCGGCCGGATGCGCGACCCGTTCCTGGCCACGGTCTATGGCCGCTGGCACAAGGAAATCTTCGCCGACCTCGCGGCCATCCTGCTGGGGGGCCCGGCCGCGGCCTGGGGCATGGCGGACTTCCTGGCCCACCCCGCGCCGCGCACCATGACCTACCGGCCCGGCGGTGCCCACCCTACCGCCTATCTGCGCATCTATCTGCTCGCGGAGATGATGCGCCGCCTGGGCTTCACACGCGACGCGACGCGGCTGCTGCGCGTGTGGCAGGCGCTGTACCGGCGTGAAGGTCCGCACCGGATACCCCCGGCGCTGATGCACAGCATGCCGCGGCTGGTGCCGGAAGTGGTGGACGAGATCGCCTTCCAGACCCGGCGCAACCTGGCCCAGCGGGCGCTGGTGGACGTGATCCCCTTCCATGCCGAGGACGAGGACGCCATCCTGGCGGGCGCCTCGGCCTTGCGGGCGGGGCGTTCGCCCGACCTGGCGCCCCGGCACCTGGTCAGTGCCGCGCACTACGCCCTCGATGGTGGCCGCATGCCGCCAACGGAGCTGGCCCATCGCGTGACCCGGCAACTGATCGCGCTGGGCCGCGAGAGCACGGCCGCGGCCATTGCCGGCGGTGGCCATGCACGCGCGGGCCATCTGCCGCCCCCTGTTCCCGCGCCGTCCCCGCGCGCCCTTGCCGCCTGATGACGGCCGCCCCCGACTCCGACACCGAGGTGAACCATGCCCACATCCCTGATTTCCTCCTCCGACCCGAAGGCCGGCGTCAGCGCCATAGACAACCTGCTGCGACGGGAACTGAAGGTCGGCGACCCAAATGACCCGACGCAGATCGCCCGGGCCCTGGCCGACCGCTACCAGGCCAGCCCAAGGGCCCAGGCCATCGACGGTGAATCGCGCGGGTTGCCCTTCCTGCAGACGCCCATCGTGCGACCCACGGGCGTGCAGACACAGACCGCCAGTGACATCGACCTGGAGCAGGCCCGCAGCGATGTGGAAGCCGACATGAATGAACTGCTGCGGTCCACCTACAGCAAGGACATCCGTCCGGAGCTGGAGGGCTGGCAGACCATCATCCAACGCTCCATCGACGAAGGCGTCAGCAGCGCCCGGCTCGGCCTGGACCCGCAGCGGCGCGACACCGCCTTCGCCATGCGCCGGCAATTGGGCGAATACGCCAGGTTGTCCCGCCTCATCGGCGCGCTGGAGCCGGAGCTCAACCGCGACTTCCGCTCGCTGGCGTTGAGCCTGGATGAAGTCAGCGCCGTGTTGCTGGTGCTCATGGGCGAATCCATGGCCAATATCGGCTTCTCGGGCGGACGCTTCCTGCTTCAGGTCTCCTATGCCGAGCTGCAGGCGCGCCGCGACGCCGTGCTCAACGCGCTGCGCCTGGTCGATGGCTCCGGCGGCATGTCCGCGCAGCCCGGGCATTGGCCGCGCGGCATCCGGGCGTACCGCACGCTCAGCCAGCAGTTCGAGGCCAATGGGCAGGGCGACCTGCGCTCCCTGATGAGCGAGTCGGAGATGAGCCGCACGCTGGACCAGCTCGTCCAGCTCGCCAGCGGCGGCACGCCCTACGGCCTGCGGTCCATCGGGGCCTCTGCCTGGGCGCCGATCAATCGGCTCTATCGATTCGTGCAGATCACCCTGCAGCCGGTGGCCCGCAGCTCCCCGGAGCTGGCGGCCCTGCACGAGGCCATGATGCTGTTCCTGGGTGGCTTTGCGCAGGCGGGCGGCTTCCGCCTGCTGCGGGTGGCGCGGCCGACGGTGCTGAACTATGGCCTGTATGGCTCGGCCACCATCAGCCGGGCGGAGCTGCGGCTGATGGAGCTGGTGAACGTGCGTGGGGCGCTGGCCCGGGTGCTGGACAACCTCACGCAGTGCGCCTGCGACGAAAACCGCGTGCTCACCCAGACCGTGCTGGACAGCCTGCTGTTCTCGCTGGACCGCGCCATCGACTACTACTGCGTGGGCACCGACACGGAAGACTTCGGCGTGCCCGAAGCACGCGCATCCGCCTACAGCCTGATGCTGGACGCCGTGTTGCCGAGTTCGGCCGCTTATCCGCTGCCGGGCCTGGGCTCCAGCGCGGCTGGCGCGACACAGAACTGGCCGTGGAAGCCCACGAGCACGTCCACCACCATCGTCCGGCCGTCCTACCTTGCGGACTACGTGCCGGCCAACGTGGGCAGGCCACAGCCCATCACCGACCTGCTGGACAACCTGCGCGGGTTGCTCCGCCCGCGCCCCTCGGGCGTCTACCTCGAAGGCGCCTGGTGGGAGAGTGGCAACAACCAGGACCGCTTCAATCGCTGGGTCCACGGGGACGAGGACTGGACGGCGGGCGCCGGGTCGGGCTACAGCTTTGGCCGCATCCTGAAGGAAGAACTGGCGCTGATCAAGCAGACCGACCAGGAATGGCGTTCGGTGGTGAGCCAGATGACCACGGGCTATGTGACGGTGGACCGTGTGTTCAACAACCCGGGCACCCCGAGCGCCGACAGCGGCTGCCTGAGCCTCATGGTGGACCGTGCCATCGGCTTCCTGTCCGCCGCGACGGCCGGCCTGCCGGATGCCGAGATCCCGTTCGACAGCGCCCCGACGCCGCTGCGCATCCCGCCGCATTACGAAGAATCGCTGGAAGTCATCGCCCTCAAGCCCTGACCGCCCGCCTCCGTTCAACTTCTTCAGGAGCACCGACATGCCCAGCATCCGGTTGACCCCCTTGCAGCCCACCACCTTCGACCTGTGGCGCGAGCGCGTCCTCACCGCCCCGCGCCGGGCCCTGATCCAGGAAGCCGCCGTGGACCGCGACGACACGACAGGCACCTTCGAGACGCTGGCCGACCGTCTGGTCGGCGTGAACAACAGTCGCTCACTGTCTGACGAATTGAGCGGCCTGGTGACGGTGCTCAAATCGCTGCTGGCGGACGAGCGCACCGGGCTGCCGGTGGGCATCGGCCAGTCCGCGGCGGACATCAGGCAGGCCCTGTCGGCGGAGGGCACGGTGACGACGGCCATCAACGCCTGTGCCGACGCCATCACGGACTTGGAGCCCGAGGAGCCGGCCCCCGGCCCTGCGGACCCTGGCGTCCCCAGCATGCCGGGCCTGCCGGACGACGGCGGCATGACCATCCTGCAGTCGCTGGACCTGCTGCGGGAGCCGCTGATGGACTTCACGCTCAGCGCGGACGATGTCAACGAACGGCTACAGGCCTGGAAGGCATTGGCCATCACCGGCAATGCGCTGGCCCTGCTGGGGCAACTGGGCGACCGCTGGCAGCATCTGTTCCTGGCGCTTGCGGAAGCGTTCCCCGGCGACGCGGACCATGCCATTGAGGAAGAGGAGCGTCGCAAGCGGCTGAGCCATCTGGTGGCCCTGGAGTTCGACGTGAGCCATGCACTGTTCGACGGCTCCATCGTCTTCCTGAACGCGCCGGTCGAGGCGATGTCCGTGGCAGCACCGGAGCTGGCGATGGCGGCGCCGGGCGAGTCGGCGCCGAGCGCCGCTGGCGCCGCGAGTGCAGCGCTGCCTCAGTCCAGCCGCAGGGCAAGCAAGCCGACACGCAAAGGCGCGGGCACCGCATCCGCGCGCGGCGGGGGCGCAGGCCGCCGCGGCGGCCGCTGAGGCGGCCTCGCCCGGCGCCACCGCCTGACAAGCACCGCCAAGAACCCCGCGAGCCATGCCTCGACAGCAACGCCTCACTACCGGCCACACCAGGAGTGCAAGATGAGCTTCCAGACTACCGAAACCATTCAGCGCCTGTGGGAAACCTTCCTGCAGGAGCAGGTGGCCGGCCTGCCGCCCGAAGAACGCGGCACGCTCTCCACCCAGTTCGAGCAACGCTTCAGCGAGTTGCTGGGCAAGTCCGCCGGCGACAGCGACACGGGCTTCTTCGACCTGCTGGGCATGGGGCCGCAGGGCAACGTGGGCTTCGACAAGATCGCCTACCCCTATGTGACCCCGGACTTCGACGATGCAGTGGTGCCGAGCCAGCTGCACGCCGCAGCGGAGCTCTACTTCATCTACCAGCATGAGCGCATGAAGATCTTCGAGGTGGTGGAGACGCTGCTGCGCCTGTTCCGCCTGGGCAAGATGCGCATCCAGCGCGGGCCGGGCGCGCGCGGCCTGTACTTGCTGGAGAAGTGGAAGCCGCTGCGCTACACGCGCAATGACCGCATGATCGCCTACCGCCGCGCGTTCAACTACGGCACGGCGCAGCCACCGGCCGGAGCGGTCGTGAACCGGAACTTCCACCGCCAGATCGTGGGCTTCATGGTGTCCGTGGGGCAATACTTCCGGGATCTGCTGATCGGCGAGGTGATTCGCGGCGGACAGTTGATCGACCAGCGGCCGTTCGGCAGCGTGGGCACGATCCAGCGCATCGGCCTGGACCTGCGATATGCACTGGACCGCTCGACCTACGGCAACATCTTCGCGCTGGCCATGGAGACGGGTCACTACCTGATCCAGGTGCTCAAGCTGCTGGACGCCCCGGACATCAAGAAGGCCTTCGATGCCAACACCAAATGGGATGTGGTGGAGATCGTGTCGAACCGCTACCTGGGCGGGGTGGCGGAACCGTCGCAGCGGGCCAAGATGGCCGAAAGTGGGCGGCGGGTGCTGCAGTTCGTGGCTGACAACGACTTCAAGACAGCGGTTGATCCGATCCTGTTCCAGAACGTGGTCAGGCCCATGGGCGCGCATGCGGAGGCATGGATCGCGGCGTATCGGATGACGCCGGAAGGGCGAGGGTTCCCGGGAGTGACGCCGGCGCTGCAGAGCGTGCTGGGGGTGCCGCAGGCGGCTTGAGGGGGCTGGTGGCTCCAGATCTGCTGGCCTGTTCGCCGTCCTTGACGTGGCAACTCCTGGGAGCATGAAATGCGTCGCGCAGATGTGTCGGTCCATGTGGATCAGCGGCGACTGCCCTGTGTGCTGGAGCCGTCGCTCCTGCTCACCCATGCGCAAGGCCCGGTGCTGGCCCTGCGCCTGGTGACTGTGTTCGAGCCGTGGCTGACACGCAGCTTCTGGCAGGCGCTGGACAACAGCGAGCTGCTGATCGGACACAGCCCCATCGCTGCAGAACCATCGTTGGACATCAGCTCCGCGGCGCTGACACGCTGGATTCAGCTGCGCGAGCGCACCGATGAGAGCGCCTGGGTGCTGCGGTGGGTGGGCGACCGTATCGCGGAGTCACAACTCGGTGACGTGGAAGACCTCAACCTGTTCGACCAGTTCGAACAGGTGCATGCCTGGCTGGAGCAACGCGCCCAGGTGCATGGCCTGGGCCTCGGGACGCCCTGGCGCGGGTTTGACCTGCATCGTGCCTCCCTGGACGCCTTGAGCCTGTCCGCCGTGCTGGAAGGAGCGCTGGTGCTGTGCAGCACCTGCGAAGGCCGGGCGCCCGCGCCCGTCGCACTGGCGCACCAACTGGGGCTGGACGTGGTGGACATGGGCGCCGCCCAGGCGGCGGAGTCGCTGTTCCCCGCTGAGCGGCAGTTCCTGCGCGAAGCGCTGGCGCGGGCCGGACTGGCCACGCTCGCACAGTCGCTGCCGCCACTGGCCGCCCTGCATGTGTGCCTGGAGGCACGTCCGCCGCAGCGCCCCTCCGGCCAGCAGGTCGACGCGCTGGAAGCGGCCTTCGATCCGCCAGATCCCTGGGGCCAGGCGCGTGTCTGGTGGTACCCGCTTTGAGCGGGCTGGGAGAATGAGATGTGGAGTGACAGCGAAGCAAGGGTCCCCGTTGCCCAGCGCCCAGACGCCAGCCCCGGAGGGCCGCGAATCAATGCCGGTGAGCTGGTGATGGTGTCGGTCCAGGGGCAGATTGCCCATCCGGTCGCGGGCGCCTCGCCCTACCGCATCGGCCATGACGGCGTGCCCCGCGTCCTGCCCGGCACGGGCGGCATCGTGCTCAATCGCCGCATCGGCGACCTGTGCGTGGGGCTGGCTGGCGACCACATCGAACCCGGGGTGTCACTGCACAACAATGGCCGCGAGATCGTCGGCCCCCGCGATGGCCCCAACACCGCGCTCATCACGTACGCGTGTGTTGGCAATGTGGCGGAAGTACTGAGCGGTCGATGCCGCGGGCGGCGCGGCCTCGTGACCGGCAAGCACGGCGGCGTCAACCATGTGATGGTGGACTTCCCCACGCCCATCCTGGCGCAACTCTCGATCGGGGACCGCATCGGCATCCGCGCCCATGGGCTGGGGCTGCGCCTGCCCGCCTATCCGCAGATCGAAGTGCTGAACTGCGACCCCGCCCTGCTCGGACGCTGGGGACTGCTGGAGCGGGACGGGCGGCTGCATGTGCCCGTGACACATCTGGTGCCCGCCCGCCTGATGGGCTCGGGCCTGGGGAAAAATACGGCCTGGCGGGGTGACTACGACATCCAGCTGTCAGACCGGCGCAGCCGTGAACGCTGGAAGCTGACCAGCCTGCGCTTTGGCGACATGGTGGCCATCATCGGCGCCGACGTCAGGCGCGGCCCGAACTTCCGGGAGAGCCGCGTCACCATCGGCGTGGTCGTGCATGGAGACTCCACTGTCTCCGGCCACGGCCCCGGCGTGACGCCACTGCTCACCGGCCCCGCTGCCTGCTTGCGGCCGATGCTGCGGCCCGCGGCGAACCTCGCGGAGATCTTCCAGGTGCGGCGTGCCCAGCCCGCCAGGCCACAGCGGCTGCTGGTGGAAAAAGATGCCCGCCGACGCGCCTGCCCAGGGCCTGCACCGGGCCCGCGGCTGGCCTTTGACACCGACGGTATGGATGCGGCCCATGACGACGGTCCGTGAACGTGCCCCCGGCTCCCCCAATGGGCACTTTGGACAGCCTGCGAGGCCGTGCCCGATGGGCTCCGCCACACCGGCTCGCCGTCCTTGCCCAGGGCGGCCTTCCACGTCAGCGTCAGGCCGCGCTGGCAGTGCCGAAGCCCTCTACAGCCGCTCTGGCATTGCATCAATCGTGATGAGGTCCCGCCCACCGTGCGCGGTGTTCACCTTGCCGCCCAGGGTCACCTTGCCTCCGCCCAGGAAGCGTTCAGCGAATCCGCTGGGCCCGGCCTGCTTGTCGGCCGGTGAGGCGCCGGAAGCGCGAACTTCACCGCCGAGGGCCGAGTCCCGGCTGCGCTGCTGTGCCTGATTGACGAAGAGCCGGAACGGCTGCCAGGAGTCCTCGTCCGCGACGTGCGCGGCAATCTGCTTGCGCAGCGCCTTGATCTGGGCCTCGCTTCCCGCATCGGCCGGCGCCCCCGGGCGCTCCAGGGCCTCCAGGCGGTTCATGCAGGCGGTGAGCGTGTCGGCCGCGTCCTGGGTGAGGCACTTGCGTTCGATGAACAGGCGGCTGTTGCCCGGCGGCAGGTTCGCCACCTGCTGCAGGAAACCGTCCAGCGCCTGTGCACCGCCCGTCAGCACGCCGTCTTCGCGGCGCACGCCCAGCCGCGGTTCCCATCGTTCCCGCTGGCCATTCACCAGCTTGACGAAGTCGTCCTCCACACCAAACTCGCGGTGCTTGTAGGAGATGTTGGGCTGCACCTTCCCCTCCTTCATGGTGATGCGCACCAGGCCATTCTTGGCCTGCAGCACGAGCTCGGATTCCACCCCGACCTTGTGCCGGGCGAACAGCGCCACATCGGGCTGCCCCTCCTTCTGGATCGTGGGGTGCGAGAAGCCGGCGCTCGCCGCCGCGCCCAGCGATGTGCGAGACCCACTGCCCGCCTGGTTGGTGGCCATGGTGCCGCTGGTTTCCTGCGCCTTGCTCCTGTTGAGGAAGACATGCTTGAGACCCAGACCTCCAGCCGCCGAGAAACGCCCCACCGGCCCGGCCTTGACACCGACCAGGCCGTCGGCGCCCAGGGTGACATGCGCCTGGTGCGACTGGCCAGTGTTCCAGCCAAAGGAGATATCACGATAGTCGCCGACCTTTTGGGCCATCTGAGCCCACATCTCGCCGCCGTGCCGCGGCTTGAACGGTCCGGCGCCGGGCGCGGCCGGACCCGCTGGCGGTGGCGGCTGGCCGGCAATGTCGAAGACGGAATTGACCACCAGCTCGCTCATGCGTTTCCAGTTGGCCGCGGTCATGCGCTGCGTCAACGCCGGGTCCAGGTGCTGGTGCTCCTCGCCCGTCTTGTTGGTGCGGATCATGAGGCCCTTGGTGAACAGATGGGCGCCGCCCAGGCGGGCCATCGCCTGGGCAGACATATTGACCACGCCCGCCTGGGCGCCGAAGCGCACCCCGCCCCCGATCATCTCGGTCACCTTGGTCTCATTGCCCAGGAAGATCACGCCGGTATTGGAGGCCACACCGGCCTTGAGCACCGCTGTGCGGGTGTGGTCGAGGTTGAACTCGCCCACTGGCGTCACACCGGTCGTGAGCGCACCGACGCCGTTCACCTGCGCCGCCAGCACCCCGAACAGACCTCCGACGCCGTTCTTGCGGCCATCGCTGTAGTCCGTCATGTCTCCACCCGCGACAACGGAGATCAGCACCTGCCGCAGGATCTCCCGTCGCCCGGCCAGGTCCGCCTTGTCGAAATCGTCCTGCAGCTTGCGCAAGGTGTCGTCGATGGCGGCCTTGCCGCGCAGGATGTCCACATCCTTTCGCAGCTGCTCCATGGCAGTGGACTGAGCCAGTGTGGGCGCCGTGGCCACCGCGTGGCCCTGGCCGCTGGCAAACCAGTCATGCAGCGTGGCGGGCATCAGGGGGCGGCTCAGGTCGCCATTCGCGTGCGAGGCAACCGTTGCGGCATGCAAGGCAGGTGCAGTCGGCGTGGCAGCGGCGGTCCCGGCAGGCGCAACAGTGGCGCCGGCCGCACTGGTGGAGGCACTGCCGCCGGCAGCGCCGGGCGCTGCGGAGGCAGTCGGGCCGAAGAGCTGCGCGTTCAGCGACTCGGCTTCCGCCTGAACGTCGGCGGCAGACAGCCGGATGCCCTGGCTCAGGTCGACCAGCGGGTCAGGCTTTTCCGGCACCCGGCGCTCCCACAGCGTCATGCTGGCCAGCCGCAGCAGCGCCTGCGTGCGGGCTTGCGGGCTCATGGCGGCGCCATGCTGCTGGAGCTGCTCGGTCAGGGCGGCCTTGCCCCCGTTGAGCGCACTGCGCAGGCGGTTGCCATGCTCACCCGGCACGGTGCCGAGGTTGGAGCCCAGCGGCCCCGACTGCATCAACGTCTTCAGCGGGGTCTTGTCCTTGCCGATCTTTCGGCGCATGGCCCCGACCGGATGTGCGAGATGGCCCGCGATCCCCGGGCCGGCCACGGGCGACGCGCAGGCCAGATCGATGTACTTTACGAACTTGTGCAGGCGCTTGGTCATCTGGTGGAAGTCGCTGCCCTGCCCGCTCTCGGTGAACCCATTGCGCAGCGCCACATAGGCCGGCTTGAACTCGGGATGCTGCTCGCAACTGGCGGCGCCGGGCGCTCGCTCAAGGTTGGCCCGCGCGTAGAGGAATGCTTGCGTCGCCAGCGTGGCGGGGTGCTCATGCTGGCCGCGGGTGCGGTTGCCGGTGCCCAGCCGAGCGGGCTCCGACAGCTGCGCGAAGTCGGTGCGGGCACGCAGCGCGGTCTCGATGTCCTGGCTGGCGCGTGGAGCGGCCACGCCGGGGAGATGGCGGAGCAGGGCCGTCTCGGCGCGCAGTCCCAGTGTGTAGTGCTCCACCGCCTGCTCCGCATGGCGGCGATGCGGATCCGTGGCGGCCGGCAGCGACAGGCCCTCGATCTGCAGGAGCGCCTGCATGCCGCCAGCGGTGGCGGCCAGCGCTCGCCGGGTCTCATGGACCATGCCTTGCAAGGCGGGGTCGGGCGCGGCCTGGGGATCGGGCACGTCCCTCAGTGGCGACGGCTGGCCACCGCGGCGCGTCACGCCGCCCAGCTGGGGTGCCGGTCCGCTCCAGAGTGCGTTGTAGACCTGCGCGGCGGCTGCCGGGTCGCTGGTGATGGACCGTAGGACCGTCGCTACCAGCAGGGCCTGCTCATGGCGCAAGGCATGTCCATCCGGGCGGCCCGCCGCATCCGGGTTGGGATGGTTCAGCAGCGCGTCCGCCAGGCGGGTCGCCGTCGGTGTAGATGCGGTCACGCCGTCCGTGCCGCCGAACATGCGCGCCACTTCCTGGGTGAAGGCACTGGCCTGGCCGAAGGCCGCCGGCGCGCGCGCTGCCTGCTGGGTGCTGACGGACGCCCCCGCCAGCAGGGATGCCGCACCTGCCGCCGCGGTCTTGACCTTGCCGTCCACGGCCTTGAGCCCGCTGGCACTGGTGCCGGTCGCGGGCTTGCGCACTGGCGGCACCCCGTCGTGGAACCCGGTCGAGGGATTGGTGCTGGCCGATCCACTGAAGGGCCCCAGCGCCATGTCCACCTTGGCCGGCCCCATGCGGGTTTGCAAGGCCTGCACCGGGCGGCGCACGAGCATGTCCTTCGCCTTCTGGCCGGCGGAGCGGTCATCGGTGACAGCCCCGCCCCCCGGACCTCCAACGGGCGGCGGCGTGATGGCATGGCACAAGGCCTCCACCGCCTGCCCGGTCTGCTGGAGGGCGGCGTCGGCGGGCGCCCGCAGGGCCTCGCGCGACTGCGCGCTGGCTTGAGCCGTTCGATCGGCAGCCGCGGCCGTGGCCACCGCGGTCAGCCGGTGCTGGTCCGCCGCCGCCGCGGCAGTTCGGCTGGCATCGGCCGTCGTCTGGAGCGTGGTCAACGTGGTCTGCTCACGGTGAGCGATGCCGGCCAGTCGGTTGACTTCGGTTTCCTGCCGTGTCACGGCCGCGTTGGCGTCCGTCAGGGCTTGCTGCGCCGCCTGCAGCCGGCGATGGGCTGGCGTGTCGGTGGAGGCCGGCGTTCCCGGCGTGCGAGGCTGCGCATTCAGCGCCACCCTCGCCTGATCCACCGCCTGCTGGCGGGCCTGTACGGCCTGGCGCAACGCAGCATCCGGGGCCAGCAGGTCTTGCGCCGCCTGGTGCGCTTGCCGAGCGGCATGGGCCACCGGCACCTGGGCCTGGTGGGCGTGGTGGTCCCGCTCGGCCGTCGCAATGCGGTCCGACGCCTGGGCAGTGGCGGCGGCGAGATCGCGGTGGGCCTGCGTGGCGGCGGCGGCGTCTTGAACGGCCCCCTGTGCGGCGGTATCCAGTGCCTGCACTGGCGCCTGGTGGTTGGCCGCCGCCTGCGTCAGCGCGGCCCGTGCGGCGGCGAGCTGATCGACGGCAGCCTTGGCGGAAACCTCATGGGCCAGCGCCTGGGCGTGCGAAGCCTGGCCCTGGGCCAGGGCGTCCTGCGCGGTCGTGAGTTCCGCCTGGATGGCCGTGCGGCGTGTGCCGCAGTCCCCGACCGCCGTCTCTGCCGCCGCAATGGCCTGTTCCAGCCGGTGCACCACCGCCTCGCGCCGCGTGAGTTCGGCCTGCGCCTGTGCGATCTGCTGCTGCGGCGCGGGCCCCGAGGGCGGGGCACCGCCAGGGCTGGTGGTTGCGCCTGGCGCTCCGGTGCCAGTGGCTTGTGCGGCCGCAGCGGCCTGCTGCAGCGTCTGCAACTGGCGTCTGGCCTCCGCCACCTGCTGCCGGCCGGACTGCAGCGCGGGGTCGTTCAACAAGCCGGTGTGCCTGTCGCGCAATTGCTGGGCTTCGGCGGCGTTGTCCTGCAGCCGCTGCTGCTGATGGTCCACGGCGCCCTGCAACCCCGGTAGCGCGGCGTGCTCGCGTCCCACCTCGGCCTGCGCAGCCGCCAGGGCCGCAGCCCGGCGCCCTGCCTCGGCGGCTGCACTGGCCTGCGCCTTGGTGCGACGTTCGTCCAGCGCCTGCTCGGCGCTGCGGGCCTGACCCTGCGAAGCCCTGGCGCCGGCCTCGGCATCCTGCCGTTGTGGCACGGCCTGGTGGGCCTCATGCGCCCGGGCCAGCGCGCTCGCTGCATCCGTGGGCAAGCCCGCAATGGCGGCCGCCGGCGGGGCGGAGGCCGCTCCGCCGGTTGCTTGCGCAAGAGCACGGTTCAGCACGCCCAGCCGGGGCAGGCGCTGTTGCCGGGCTGCGGCATTCCCCCCGGCCGCCAGACCCGCCGCCGCCGCATTCGTGGCCGGCAAGGAACCTGGCGTGGCGGCCGCGGCACCGCTGCCGGCCGCAGCGCCCGAGGTGCCCGCGGTTTGAGGCTGCATCAGATAGCTGCCAGGATCGGGCTGCCGCTGCGTCCGCCGGGAAAACACGCTCATGATCAGCCCTCGGTGACAACACTCGGCCGACTCTGGAACAGCAGGCGGTCACATGCTCAAGCAGTGCGAAGGGTGGGCCGCAAACACGAAGCGTCATGACGGCTGTCACGGTGTTGACGGTGCGCTGTCATGTGTGGCGGTCGGCGGTAGCGCCGAAGGCGGCTGTGTCGGCGACGCAGCATCCCGCGCCGCCCCCGGGCCGCCGTCATGCCCGTTCGCCGCCCCGGGAGGGTCGAATCCTCCGATCAGCAACACGATGACCAGCCCCGCCACGGCCGCCAGCAAGGCACCCCAGCTCAACTTGCGCAGCCCGGCGGTGTGACCCACGCGCTCCGGCGCCGCCAACCTCGGCGGTGCGACAGGCCGTGCGGCCCGTGTCGGTTCAATGCGCTGGGCCGGCGCGCTCACGGCGGGGGGATCGTCAATGGGCGCCGCCCCCGATCCCCAGACCGCCTCGTCCACGGCGGCCCGGCGCCGTGCCGCGCGAGCACCGACGCGAGTCGCGCCTGGATCAGCGTGCGCACTGCCCGCCTGTGCGGGCGACCCTGAACGCCGCCCACGGCCGCTGATGGCCAGGCTGCGTCCATCACTGCGGACCTGCCGGTCGGTTCCGGGCGCAGGGGCGCCTTGGGGTGCCGCCCCCGCCGCGGTCGAACCGCCGTCCTGGATCCGTTCCTCCTCGTCCTCGTCCAGCAGCCGCCGCGCCACTGCGCCCATCAGCCGATGGGCGGAGGCGCCGCGTCGCGCCGCGCCGTCTTCCCGGCGGCGTGTCGCAGGGTCACCCGCCGGCAGGCTGGCACGCGATTCCTCCGTAGGGGCTGCGGCCGCAACCGCGCCGGCCGGGCGCAGTGGCAGCCGCGGGGGTTCGGGCCGCATGCAACGGGCCTCAGCCGCCGTCGGCGGCCACCTCGTGCCTCGGCAAGTCGTTGCCCGCCACACGGCGCATGGCGAGCGCCAGTGCCGGGCCGGTCAATACCGGATCGACCGTCAAGGCAGGGGCGCCGAGTGGCGCCGACGGATGGCTGGCCATCGCGGCGGCCACCGCCATCGACGCATGCTCGCCGCCCCCCAAGGGCGACGCCGTGGCGCTCGGGGCTTCGCCGAACTGCTGGCGATAGTTGTGGGCCAGGGTCGACCGGTTGGCCATGCCCCAGCGGGCCGCCACCGCCAGGACGCTGTCCCGGCCGGCCATCTGCTGCAATTCGGTGCGAATGCAGGCCATGCGCAGTTTTCTGAGCAGCTCGGCCGGTGTCAGGCCCAGATGGGAGCGGAAGGCCATCTGCAGCGCCCGCTCGGTCACGTCGATTTCCGCGGCGATGCGCCGCACCGACAGCGTCCGGTCATGCAGGTGGTCCAGCATGAACTGGTAGGCCCGGCGATAACGCGGCGGCAGCCTCAGTTGGTCTGCATCGGCCTGCTCGGCGCGTTCCTGCTGCTCCAGAAAACGCGAGTACGGCACCCGCGTCAGCTCGAACCGCAGGCGCGCGAGCGACAGCTGCGCATGCTGCCGGTAGCAACGCAGGGCATCGGAATGCCGGCCGTTCATCACATGCAGCCGCGAGGCGCAGTAGCGCAGCTCGATGGCATGACGATGATGCAGTTGCCGGGCATCGTCCACCGCCAGCGGGCCGAGAATCTCGCAGGCCGAGCCGGCCTGCCCGCGATCCAGCAGGGCCAGTGCGGCCTCCACCCGGGCGCGCTCCTCCAGCGGCGCCATGCGCCGGTCCCGATACCAACGCACGCCGTCGAAGAGCGCTTCCACGCTGGCCGCCGCGCGTGTGTCCGCTTCCGTCCCCGGCGGCACGAGTGCCATCAGGAAACGCATGCGGGCCACTGCCGCCGGCAGGTCCCCCAGCCCGGCAATCGCCGCCTGCAGGCCTGCCCGCAGGTCGGGCTCGCACACCTGGGCGGCGCTGCTGATGTCGTCGTAGTGGCGCAGCGCCCGGCAGACCTGCAGTTCCAGTCCGATGGCCGTCAGCAGCCGCTGGCAAGCTGGTGCCTCCTCCTGCGCGCCGGCCAGGCGCACCGCAAACGCCAACGTGCGTGTGGCGCGCCGATGCTCCCCCATCGCCTGCATGGCCATGGCCAGGCCGGCCAGGGCCAGGATGCGCAGCGCGGTGGGCGCATCGTCGGCGTCCGCCACCACGTTAAAGCTCTCGGCCGCCCGGCCCGGCTTGTTCATGTGCAGGAACAGATGGCCCCGGTCCATCGACGAGAACTGCCTGGTGCAGGCCCTGGGCAAGGTTTCGTAATGACGCAGCTGCCGCTGCATCAACTCCTCCGCCTGCTCCTCGCGCCCGGCGGCCAGCAAGGCCTGGACCAGCACCTGCCCAAGGGCCGCCTGCTCCAGCGGATCTCCGCCGGCTCCGCGCTCGATGCGGCAAAGGCCCAGCCGCAAGGCCTCCTGCACATCACCTCGCCCAATGGCGTCGGCCACATCGGCATCCCGATCGGCCAGACCCAGCCGCGCCAGTGTCATCAACAGCATATGAACTCCCTGCTTCGTTGCTCGATGCCCGGCGTGCCGCCACAGCACACCGGTGAGCCATGCTAGGCAGGGCACGGCCAGCGCAGCCTCATCTCTTCTCGATGACATCCTCATCAATCCTCAACTCGGCAGCGGGCTCGGGTGCAGGGCCGGGGTGGATTTCGCGTCCATGCACATGGCTTCGCCCCCTGCCGTTGGGCCCCGCAGGGCGACGGCGACAGTGCGGACCAACACGAGGAGCCGCTGTGTCCGCTGTGCTGTCCCCAGTCGATCTGTCCCTGCTGCCTGCGCCCCGCATGGCCGCCCTGCGCCCGGCCGTGGCCGCCGATGCGGGTGCCGTTGCGGCGATCTACAACGCGTCGCTGCGCAGCCAGCCCTACCAACCTGCCGGCGTGACGCCGGAACAGGGCGCGCGCTGGATGGCCGATGTGATGGCACAGGTCAGAAGCATGGACGCACCGCCCGTGGCCAACTACCTCGGGCCGATGAGCGTGCCCATGGCGGCGCGCATGGTGGCCGTCCATCAGGTCTATCGCCGCCCGATGCTGATGGCCGAGATCGACGGCGAGGCGGTGGGCTGGATGGGGTCCCTCGGGCTGCACGAACGGCCCGGCCTCTCGCCCCTGTTCGAGCTCTCCTATTACGTGGCGCCGCGCTGGCGGGGCCACGGCATCGGCACTCAGCTCGTGCGCCACCTCATTGCACACGCGCCTGGATGGCAGGTGGACCGGCTGCTGGCCACGGTCTGGAGCGACAACGCGGCGAGCCTGGCGGTGCTGCGCCGCCTGGGGTTCCAGTCCTGGGGAACCCTTCCCGGTGCCATCGCCGCCTTCGGAAAACGGCGCGACCTGCTGCTGCTCGGCCTGGCCCTGCCCGACCTGCCCCGCGACCGCGGGCCGTCCATGCACAGCGTGCCTTCCCCGCGCACGGTGGCCTGAGCCATGGCCGAAAAAACCGAACAACCCAGCCAGAAGAAGCTGGATGACGCCAAGAAGAAAGGCCAGTCGCCCAAAAGCCAGGACATCAACGCCGCGGCCGGCCTGCTGGTGATCACCGTTTGCCTGAGTGCTGCTGCCACGACCTCCCTGGGCCATCTGGAGCGGCTGTTCTCCCTGGCCAGCGGCATTGGCATCGGCGTGCGCAGCGACACCGATGTGCTGGTCATCGCCTATGACATGGCCATCGAAGGGGTGTGGATCGTGCTGCCCTTTGTGGTGGCGGCGATCTTCGCGGGCCTGGTCGCCTCCTTTGCGCAGGTCGGTTTCAACATCACCTTCGAGCCCATCACGCCCAACTTCGACAAGGTCAATCCGGGCGCCGGCCTCAAGAAGCTGATTTCCCTGCGTTCCATCATCGAGTTCGCCAAGACGGTCTTCAAGGCCGTGCTGGTGGGCTGCGTCGTGGTGGCCATCACCATGGGCCTGGTGCCGCTGATGGTGGGCGCCGCCACGCAGACACCCATGGGCGTGGCGGCGATTGCCTGGAGCGCCATGCTCAAGCTGTTCGTGGCGGCGGTCATCACGCTGATCGTGATCGGGCCCATTGATTTCGCGCTGCAGCGCTGGCTGTTCATCCGCGACCAGCGCATGGACAAGGACGAGGTCAAGCGCGAGTACAAGGAGATGGAAGGCGACCCGATGCTCAAGGGCCAGCGCAAGCGGCTCGCCCATGAAATCGCCAACAGCAACCCGGCCAAGACCGTTCCGCAGGCCTCGGTGGTCGTGACCAATCCGACGCACTACGCGGTGGCGCTGCGCTACAGGGCCGGGGAAACGCCGCTGCCGGTCATCGTTGCCAAAGGGGCGGACGCCCAGGCCATGGAGATCCGCAGGATCGCCGAAGCCGCGGGTGTGCCCATTGTAGGAGACCCGCCCCTGGCGCGGGCGCTGTTCAAGGTACCGGTGGACGAGACGGTGCCCGAGGCCCTGTTCGAAGCCGTGGCCACCGTGCTGCGCTGGGTGGCGATGCTGGACGGCGCCGGCGCGGCCAGGCCGCGCGGCGCCACGTCCGCAGGGAGTGCATCATGAGCAAGGTCCTGACCGACAAGAGCACGCTGGGCAACGACCTGGCCATGAGTTTCCTGGTCGTCGCCATCGTGGCGCTGATGATCCTGCCCCTGCCCACGGTGGCCATCGACAGCCTGCTGGCCGTGAACCTGGCGGTCAGCGTGCTGCTGCTGATGACGTCGCTGTTCATTCCCAACGCGGTCGCCCTGTCGTCCTTCCCGTCGCTGCTGCTGTTCACCACCCTCTTCCGGCTCTCACTCAACATTGCCTCCACCAAATCCATCCTGCTGCATGCCGATGCGGGCCACCTGATCGAGAGTTTTGGCGAGCTCGTGGTGGGCGGCAACCTGGTGGTGGGCATCGTGGTGTTCATCATCATCACGGTGGTGCAGTTCATCGTGATCTCCAAGGGGTCCGAGCGGGTGGCCGAGGTGGGTGCGCGTTTCACGCTGGATGCCATGCCCGGCAAGCAGATGAGCATCGATGCCGACCTGCGCGCCGGGCTGCTGACGGGCGACGAGGCCCGCCGCAAGCGTGCCCTGCTGGGCATGGAAAGCCAGATGCATGGCGGCATGGACGGCGCCATGAAGTTCGTCAAGGGCGACGCGATCGCCGGGCTGATCATCACGCTGGTCAACATCCTGGCCGGCATCGTCGTGGGCATCATGTACCACGGCATGACGGCCGGCGAGGCCGCCAACCGCTTCGCCGTGCTGTCCATCGGTGATGCGATGGTGTCGCAGATCCCGTCCCTCTTCATCTGCGTGGCGGCCGGTGTGCTCATCACCCGGGTGGCCGACGAGCATCAGAAGAAGCCGCGCTCGCTGGGCCAGGAAATCGTGGCCCAGATGACCGCCAATGTGCGTGCGATGTACCTCGCCGCCGGTCTGGTGGTGGCCTTTGCCGCGGTGCCGGGGTTCCCGGCGCTGCAGTTCGTGGCGCTGGGCATCGGCCTGGCCCTGGCGGGGCGCTACTTGTCGCGACAGCGGCGGGCCGGAGAGGCGCAGAGTCTTTCCGCTCCCATCGCGGCGTTGCAGCGGGAAGGCGCCAAGGGCGACGCGCCTTCCATCATGCAGGAGGCGCCGCACTTCTCCCGCCCGCTGGCGGTACGCATGTCGACGGCCTTGGCCGCGCTGTTGATGCCGCATCAACTCGACCAGGCCATGGAGCGTGAACGGGTGCAACTGCAGTCGATGCTGGGCGTGCCCTTTCCCGGCGTCTGCATGTGGGTCGATGCTTCGCTTGATGACTTGCGCTTCGAGGTGCTCATCAACGACGTGCCGGTGCGCCGCGTGGACCTGCCGGGCCGCCTGCTGCTTTTGCCGGCATCCCTGGCCGACGCTGCCTGGGCCCGTCAGGGGCAGCGCCATGGCGCGGTACTGGACCAGGCCGATGCCATCTGGGTGCAAGCCGGCGAGGTGCCCGAGGCCGAACGCGGCAAGTGCCTGGACATCGAGCAGGTGATGGCGCGGCAGGTGATGCTGCTGCTGCGGCGCAATGCCCACCAGTTCATGGGCGTGCAGGAGATCCAGTGGATCGTGGACAAGGCCACCGTGGACTATCCCGGCCTGGTGGCCGAGGTGCAGAAGATCCTCCCGGTACAGCGCATCGCCGAGGTGATGCGGCGGCTGCTGGAGGAACAGGTGCCGATCCGCAATGTGCGCAGCATCTTCGAGAGCCTCATCACCTGGGGCCCGAAGGAAAAGGACATGCTGCTGCTGACCGAGTACGTGCGGGGTGACCTGGGCCGCTACCTGGCCTTCGAGGCCAGTGCCGGCAAGCCGTATGTCAGCGCCATCCTGCTCGACCCTGGCGTGGAGCAGGCCATCCGCCAGTGCATCAAGCCAACGCCCACCGGCAACTACCTGGCCATGGCCCCGGAAAGCGCGGCGGCCATCACCGAGAAGGTGATGCGGCTGGCCGGTGAAGCGCCGGAACCGGGCGTGGCCGTCATCACCTCCATGGACATCCGCCGCTATGTGAAGAAGATCATCGAGACGCGCCTGGAAAGTCTGCGGGTCTATTCCTATCAGGAACTGGGCCACCAGGTGGAACTGCGGCCGCTGGGCCGCGTGGCGGCTTGAGGCGGCGATACGCGTGATGGACGAGCAGATCCGCCGCCTGCGGCGCCTGGTCGCGGGCGATGGGCCCGCACCAGCGCCACGACCGGTGGAGGCGCGCCATGAAGAGCGGTTCCGGCGCGTGCTGGGCCTGCCTCGCCGCGCTGCCGCGCTGGACGAGCGGCGTGCCGGTGAAGCTGGCGCCGGTTCCGCCATGCCGCCCTTCCTGCCCCCTGCCCCGGCCTCTGCTTTTGCTTCTGCTTCTGCGGCCGCGGCGCCGGCCGCGCCAGTGCCGCGGGCGGCAGACGCCGGACAGTTCGCGCAGCCTGCACCAGCGTTCGGCGAACCTTCCAGCACCAGGCAGGCCCTCGCGCCAGCGACTGCATCCGGCCCTGGTGCCCTGGCGGCGCGCTCGCCCCGCACGGAGGGCTCACGCGGTGCAAAACCGGCGCCGCCGCCACGCTCTCAAATCAAGGGCCCGGGGGAACAAGGCCCTCACGATGCCGCAGCGGATTCGACCGCGGCGGAAGAGCGCCTCAACGGGGCCAGCCCCGCCGGCGCCGACGCAGGCCTGTCGAGATCACAACGGGCCGTCATGATGTCCGTGGGCCCATCGTCCGACGCGGCGCCTGTCTCGGCGATTGTCTCGGCGATTGTCGAGGCCGACTGGTCAAGCGGCGTGGCCGACACCGTCACCGCCCTGTGCCAGGCCAGCGAGCCGAGTTTTCACAGCTGGACCATCCAGGTGCCGCTGGACAGCGCCGCGCTGCCCCATACCGAACTGCGCATGACGTTTTCGCGCCATCACCTGCTGCTTCGCTTCAGCACGCAGTCCACGCAGTCCTTCACCCTAATTTCGGCGCACCAGTCGCGCTTGCGCGAGTTGCTGGCGCAGGCCCTGCCCGGCGACCGACATATCGACATCGAACTCACATGACCTTCTTGTCCTCCAGCGATGCGCCCGGCACGGTCGCTGCCAGCACCGGGCTGGCGGGGCGGCTGCCGGCACTGCAGCCGTCACAGGCGCTGCTGTCACGCGTCACGCAGGACGCCCGCTTTGCGGACTGGTTGCGCCAGTCGCTGCAACTGGCGAGCCTCGGCGTCGCCTTGCGGCGGGCGGCGCCGCTGTGGTGCCTGACGGTGGAGTCGGACCACGGGTGTTTCCGCCTGGGGGTCGACCCCACCGACAGCCCGGCCCTCCAACTGGCCCTGGAGCATCAGCCCACGGACGCCGCGTGCGCCGTCGTCATGCTGTTGCTGGACGACTGGGCCCAGGCACTCGCCCCGTCCCTGGGCCCATTGCGCCTACTGGCCATCGAGCCCATCCACCAGGACGAGCGTACGGACACCGCAGCACTGGCAACGCTTGAGACGCGGGCAACGCCTGGACCCTTCGGGGGCGGCGACCGCCACAGGCAAGAGCGGCTGCCCTGCATCCTTGGCGGCGGCATGCCCGTGGCCTTGCTGGGCGCGGATGCAACGCTGCTGGACCGACTGAGCAGCCTCATGGCGCGTCTGGGCGTGGACCTATCCCCTCTGGCGGATTGGGCACTGCGCCCGACCCTGCGCCTGTTCAGCCGCCCCCTGCCACTGCAGGTGCTGCGCAGCCTTCAAGCCGGCGACGCCGTGCTGGCCGGCGGCCAGGCGCCCTGCCTGCGCTGGGGCATCGGCCGCGTCCTGCAGGCCCGCGTCCATATCGACCCTCTGGAGTTCACCGTGCACCTTGCCGAATCGCCCCTGCCCGCCGACGATGCGGCCGCCCTGGACCCCGCCGACGGCGTCCCGCCCACCGAGGCACCGCCCGCCGTCGGCGCGCTGGACGCGCTGCAGCTGCCGGTCGCCTTCGAGCTGGACACGGCGCGCATCAGCCTGGCGGCCCTGGCCAGCATGCAGCCGGGCTATGCGGTCGAGCTGGACGTGCCGCTCCAGGAAGCCCAGGTGCGACTGGTGTGCCAGGGCCGTACGCTGGGCCTTGGCCAGTTGATGGCCATCGGCGACCAACTGGGTGTGCGCATCACGCGGCTAGAGTTTTCCCATGACGCCACTGCAGCACGCTGATCCGGTCGCCCTCTTCCTGGTGCTGCTGGCCCTGGCGGCGTTGCCGTTCGCGGCCATGGTGGTCACCTCCTACACCAAGATCGCCATCGTGCTGGGCCTGCTGCGCAACGCCATCGGCGTGCAGCAGGTGCCGCCCAACATGGTGCTCAATGGCGTGGCGATCATCATCTCCTGCTACATCATGGCCCCGGTGTTCATCGATGCGAGCAAGGGCATCCAGGCCGGTGGCGGCAGCAGCACGCAGACCATGATGCAGGCGGCGGATGCGGCGCGAGAGCCCTTCCGGCGCTTCCTGGACAAGCACGCCGAGGAGCGCGAGAAGCAGTTTTTCCTGCGCTCGGCCAGCATCATCTGGCCCAGTGACCAGGCGGCGGCGCTGAAGAAGGACGATCTGATCGTGCTCGCGCCAGCCTTCCTGCTCAGCGAGCTGACGGCCGCCTTCCGCATTGGCTTTCTGCTGTACCTGGCCTTCATCGTCATCGACATCGTCATTGCCAATGTGCTGCTGGCCATGGGCCTGTCGCAGGTCACGCCCAGCAACGTTGCCATCCCGTTCAAGCTGCTGCTGTTCGTGACGCTGGACGGCTGGTCGCGGCTGGTGCATGGGCTGGTGCTGACCTATCGATGAACGACGCACGGGCACCGGCCCGGGAGACAAGAGATGAGTTATGACCTGGTGGTGCAGCTCACGTCGGAAGCGCTGATGATGTGCGTGCTGCTGTCCTTGCCGGCGGTGGTGGTGTCGGCACTGATCGGCCTGCTGGTGTCCTTCTTCCAGGCCATCACCTCCCTGCAGGACTCCAGCATCTCGCAGGGCATCAAGCTGCTGGCCGTGACCGGTGTGGTCGTGGTGACCGCGCCCTGGGCCGGCTCCACGCTGATGAAGTTCAGCGAAAACCTCTTCACGGCTGTCTTCCAGCGATGAAGCTCGACCGTTCGCGCCACGGCGCCGAAGCGCAACAGGCACAGCAGGCGCAGCAGGCCTCACACGCGCATGAGGGCGGCCGCTCCCGGTCCGGGCATCACGGCTATGCGGGAGGCATGCACAAGGGCGTAGCCTATCGGCATGCGCCGCGGCCGCACCTGCCCACCCGGCGCAACACCGGCCCGGCGGCCAAGGCGCGGTCTCGCCCCGCGTCATCCGCGCCCACTGCGGCGCATCAGGGCGACGAGCACGCCCATATGCCGACCGAAGATCCGTTTGCGCTGCAGAACGCAGGCGCTGGCATCTCGACCGACGGTGATGCAGGGGGCGGCGCTGCCAGGCGCCGGACTGCCGGCCTGGGCGGCCAGGTCGACACCGCCGGGCACGAGTCTCGACAGCCGCAGGCGCCCGATCCCTTCGCCGCAGCGCGACATCAGCCGCCCGTGCAGGAGGGCGCGGCGCTGCGCCGCAGCCGGCTGCCGGCCGCCGCCCTGCTGAACAAGACGCCCGGGGCTTCGCCCATGACACCAGCGGTTCTGCTTGAGGCCTACACCTCGCTCTATTTCAAGAGCAGTGGCGATGGCCCGGCCGGCGCGATGCGACTGGCGGCGAAGGCGGCATTGGCGCGACATCTCGCTCCCGATGCGTCCCCCATGACCTTGGCGGAGATCCGGGCGGCCGCCGTCAGCTGGTGCCAAGCCCACGGCCGCCCGCCCGCGGCCACGCAGGCACAGCGCGATGCCAACCTGCTGTATCCCTTGCATGCCTTGCGGGCGATGGCGGGTTCCTTGCCCTCACAAGACGGCAGGAGCCAGGCCTGCAACGCGCTGCTGCAGCGCGCGCTCGCGTCCGCCGTTCCGAAGGAGCCCCACGCATGAGTCCGCAACACTACGAGCAGCTCATCCGCGACCTCTGCGAGGTCGTGGGCCTGCCCGATGCCGACGCGGCGATTGCCCGTCACGCGCTGGAGGTGGAGGGCTTCGAGATCCTGCTCGGGTACTACGACAACGACCCCGAAGCGCTCTACCTGAACTTTGCCTTCGGCAGCGTCACGTCAGGCCGCAGCCTGCGCGTTTACCGGCTGATGCTGGAGGCCAACCTCAGCCTCTATGCCCAGGACCAGGCGCAGCTCGGCCTCGATGCCGACTCCGGGCTGGTGCTGCTGGTGGTGCGCGTACCGATGCTGGACGGTGTGGATGGCGCCTACCTCGCGGACACCATCAACCACTATGTCGAGCATGGGCGCTACTGGCGCGAGAACATCCTGCTGGCCGAGGACGAAATGTTCGAGAGCCTCTCCCACGGCGACTACACCTGGCTGCGCGCCTGAGCGCCCTCGCCGCTTGCTCAGGGCCCACCCGAAGCCGCTGCCCCAGGCGCGGCCGGCGTTGATGCTGCATCGCTGACCGGGGATGCGGCCCCCAGGCCGGCAGAGCTGCCCCGCCCGGATGAGGGTGCAAGGGCCGGTGCCGACGCCTGGCCGGCTGCTTCGGTGGCGCGCGCCCAGTGGCGCAGGTCCCCCGCCAGGGTCTGCAAGGACAAGGCCGGCCGCACCTGCTCGAAGAACACGGCCACAAGCAGGGACAGCATGGCGATGGCCACGGCCCCTTTGACCGGCTGCGCCAGATTGTTCGGTTCGAGCTTGTCGGCCGTCTTGGACAGCACGCCGAACCCCAGGTCGATCAGCATCAGCACCAGGAGGGCCGGTGCGGCGATCTTGATCATCAGCTCCAGGTAATGCCCCGTTTGCACCCGGACAAAGTCCTCCAGGATGGTGGACCAGGCGGGCGCCAGGCTGCCGATGGGCCACCAGTGGAAGGAGTCGAACAGCAGGCCGGTGAGGATGAGCATGCCGCCCAGCAGGTAGAACCCGCTGATGGCCAGCTGGGCCAGCAGATTGCCGATCGGCGTGCTCTGCTCGCCGCTGAGCGGATTGGTCTGCTGCACATTGTTGTAGCCGGCCTGGTTGTCGATCAGCACGCCCACGCCCTCCGCTACCCAGAACACGGTAGAGGCGGCAAAACCCAGCACCAAGCCGATGAGCGCCTCCTTCGCGAGCGTGGTCACGAGGCGGACCATGTCCATGTCGTGCACCAGGCTGGTCGGCTGGCCCCACGCGATGAACAGCGCCAGGCAGATGCACAGGCCATTGCGCACGGGCCCCTGCAGCGCCTGGTCGCTGGTGGCCGGCAGCACCAGGAACACGGCATAGACCCGCAGCAGGCACACGGCCAGCAGCATCACGGCCTCCTGCAGCAGGGTGCCGGCGCCGATCAGGCCGGTGAAGTTGTTGAACATCTCGTTCATGCGGCGATCCCGGCCTCCCTGCCGTGCGCGGTGGTTGCGGCCCGGGCCTGGGCCAGACGGCGGGCCACCGCGGCCTCCTCGCTTTCCTCGTCCTGGGTGTCCTCGGCCTCCTGGTCCAGGGCCACCAGACGGCACCGCCGCCGCTCTTCGAGCTGATCGATCTGCTGCTGCGCCCGCTGCAGGGCCAAGGCGGCGGTGGCGAGGGCCGCCTCGGCCTGGGCGAGCCGGGTGGCCATGGCCTGCACGGCCTCGGCGGCCTTGGCCGCCAAGGCGTGCAGCCCGTCCAGCACATGGCGCATCGTGACCGCATCCTGCGGGACGAAGGACGGCGAAGACATCATGCGATCGATCTCGGCCTCGCAGTCGCGCGCCTGCGCCGCGCAACTGGCCTGATGTCGCACGGCGTCCTGGTGGGCGATGGCAGCCTCATCCCGGCTGGCCGTTGCAGCGCGCACGTCTGCGGTCAGACCGTCCAGGCGACGACGCTTGGCCCAGAGCAGGGTCTTGAGCGCTCGCAGGTCCGTGGTGGCCACGTCGGTCTCAGCCGTTCACCAGCGCCATCAGTTCGGCGACGGTTTGCTCATAGGGACGCAGGTCGCTGGTGGCCTGGTTCAAGAACTCGCGGATCGCGGGCTGCTTGCGCACCGCCTCGTCCGCGAACGCGTCGCTGCCGGGCTTGTATTCGCCCATCTGGATCAGCAGTTCCATCTCGTCGTACTTGGCCATGAGCTTGCGCAGGCCACCATTGGCTGCCTGATGGTCCTTGGCCACCACCTGGGACATCACCCGGCTCAGGCTGCCCAGGACATCGATGGCCGGATATTGGTTGCGCGCGGCGATCTTGCGCGAGAGGATGAGGTGGCCGTCCAGGATGCCGCGCACCTCCTCCGCGATCGGGTCGCTGCCGCTGTCGTCTTCCGCCAGCACGGTGTAGAGCGCGGTGATGGAGCCGGTCGCGCCCATGCCGGTGCGCTCCAGCAGGCGCGGGATCTCCGCGAAGACCGAGGGCGGATACCCTCGCCGGGCCGGTGACTCCCCGGCCGCCAGGCCGATCTCGCGCTGCGCCCGCGCGAAGCGGGTCAGCGAGTCCATCATCAGGAGCACCCGCTGGCCACGGTCGCGGAAGTATTCGGCAATGGCCGTCGCCACATGGGCCGCCTTGGCCCGCTCGATGGAGGAGCGGTCGGACGTGGCACACACCACCACCGACCGCGCCATGCCGGCCTCGCCCATGATGATCTCGATGAACTCGCGCACCTCGCGGCCGCGTTCACCGATCAGCGCAATGACGCTGATGTCGCACTGGGTGCCGCGCGCGAGCATGCCCATGAGCGTGCTCTTGCCCACGCCCGCCGGGGCGAAGATGCCCATGCGCTGGCCCTCGCACAGCGTGATCATGCCGTCGATGATCTTCACGCCCGTGGGCAGCGGGTGCTCGATCATCTCCCGTTCCATCGGGCTGGGCGGCATGGCAAACACAGGCCGGTACTCGTCGCACACGATGGCCGGGCCGCCATCCACCGGCTGGCCCAGGCTGTCCACCACCCGGCCCAGCAAGGCATCGCCCACCGGTACGCGCTGGATGTCCCCGAGCCCGACCACCTGCGTGCGGCCCGCCGCCACGCCCAGGATGGACCCGAACGGCGACAGGATCGTCTGCCCCTGCGAAAAGCCGATGACCTCCGCCACCTGGATCAGGGCGCCGCTCGCATCGAGCAGGTGGCACATCTCGCCCACCTTGGCGTTCAGGCCGCCGGCCCTCACCAGCGTGCCGATGACCTCGGTCACCTTGCCGGTGCGGCTGAGGGTCTGGGTGCCCGCCAGCTCCTGCTCCATCCAGCGGCCCAGGTCCTGCAGGTTCAGCGACGCAAGCCGCTCTGGCGCATTCATCGCATCAGCCTTCCGCGACCGCGCGTCGCACGGCACGCGCCATGGCCTGGCGCAGCGCCGTGAGCTGGGTATCAAGACTGGCGTCCACCACGCCCAGGTCCGACTCGAACAGGCAGCTGCCGGCCGGCAGCGCCGGGTCGACCACCACATCCACGCTCAAGCCGGCGGCTTGCAGTTCCGCCACGGCGGCGATGCCATCGCGCGCCGCGGCCGCATCGTCCTGGTTCACCTTCAGGGTCAGCGCCGTGGCCGTGCGCGACAGGGCCTGCACGCTGCGCATGGCCCGCTGATAGAGCGCTGCCCGGTCGCCGCTGTGCACGATGCGTTCCACTGCACTGGTGACGACCTCGGCCAGTTTTTCGTGCAGGCCCCGCACGGCTTCGGCCTGTTGCAGGAGTCGCCCGGCCTGCCGCTCGTGCCAGGCCAGCGCCGCCTGCCGCTCGCCCTCGGCACGGCCGGCCTCGCAGGCCGCGTCGATGCGGGCATGCGCGTCCGCCAGCAAGGCCTGGGCCTGCGCTTCGGTTTCCTGCAGGTGCCGCGCGGCTTGCTGCGCCGCCTGCGCCACCAGGGCCTCGGCCTGCCGCTGCGCCTCGCGGCGGATATCCGCCGCGCCGAGCAGCACCTCCAGCTCGGCCGCGCGAACGACGCCGAACGGTGCGCCGGCCACGGGCAAGGCTGCGTTGCGGACTTCCGCCGTGTGCGCGGGCGTATTTGCGTCGATGTGGCCGCCCTGGGCTGCTTCACCGACCTTGTCCTGTTCAGGGCCCGAGTTCGCCGCGCCCGCGTGCGAAGGCTGCCGCCACCAGATCAGCATGGCCACGTCCATCCCGCCTCGGCAAGCGCCGCCACGGCGGCATCGACGGGCCGCTGTACGGGCACCGGCCCGGCCTCGATCAGAGGGTCCAGCAAGGATCGCGGCAAGGACCAGCGCACCAGGCTGCTGGTCAACCGCCCCTGCGCCGGCAGCGCTGCCTGCCAGTCCATGAAGCCGACGCAGGCCCATTGCACCGGCGACCAGCCGGCCTGCAGCGCATCGACCGGCCGTCCCTGCGGACTGAATGCGGCCAGCACGGCGAACCAGTCGCCCAACGCGCGCTGCAAGGGGCCGCGCACGCTGCGGTCGATGCAGCAGCGCAGGACGCCCGGGCGGCATGCCAATGCCAGCGCGCACAAGCGCTGCAGCACCTCGCCTCTCGGCAGGAGGCACAAGCGTGCAAGCGGCTGCTCGAACGCCGACAGCGCTGGCCAATGGCCCGCCTGCGCCAGACGGTCGCGCCACAGGCGCGGCCACAGCGCCTGCGCCCGCTCGGCAGGCATCGCCTCAAGAAAGGCCCAGGAGGCCAGCAAGGGCTCGCGCCAGCTGGGGTCCAGATCGTCGGCCAGCGTGCAAAGCTTGGTGTCGAAAGCCACCGCCCATCCCGCCAGGCGGGTCACCACGGCACCGTCGGGCATGGGGCAAGCAGAGCGTGCGGGCAGCGCCGGTGCGGCGGCCAGTGCCTTGGCCGTGAGGTCACCGGCACGGGCGCTTGGGGCCAGTACGGCAGACATCGTCAATCCGCTCCTGCAGCCGCTGCCATCGGCGTCGCCGTCCCCGGCGCGAGGCGCCGACGCAGTGACATGGGCAGCCAGGCGGGCTTCTTCCAGGCGACGACGCCCATGGCGCCGCCGGCCAGGAGCAGCACCGCGAGTACTCCGCCGACCAGCCACACCCAGGGGCTCTCGGAAGCCACCGGCCGGGTCGAAGCCGGCAGCATGGCGCCCGGCACCAGGGTGACGGTCACGTTGTCGTAGGTCAGACCCTCCACGCTGCGGGCCACCAGGCTCTTGATCGACGGGGCCAGTTGCGGCACGTCGATCTCGGGACGGTATTTCACGAAGACCGAGGCGCTGGAGGGCTTCACCGTGGTGGACATCGGGTCGTTGTTGGGCAGCACGATGTGGACCTTGGCCACGATCACGCCGTCAATCTTCGACAAGGTGCTGGAGAGCTCCTGCGAGACGCCGTGGATGAAGCGCACCCGCTCCTCGGTGGGCGTGGAGATCAGGCCTTCCTTCTTGAACATGTCGCCCAGCGACACGTATTTGTCGTTGGGCAGGCCGTTGGCACGCAGGATGTCCAGCGCGCTCACCACGTCCTTTTCCTCCACCGCCACATTCCAGGTCTTGCCGCCGTCGCCGCTTTTCTTTTCGGCCTCCAGCCCACGCTGCAGGAGCGCGGCCACCATGTCGTTGGCCTCGGCCTCGGTGCGCTTGGTGTAGAGGTCCGTCTTGCAGGCCGACAGCAGGGCCAGCAGCACCGGCAGCAACAGCCGCAAGGCCCATCGCGCGGGATGCGGCGGTGCGTGCCGCGAAGGAAGCACGTGCGTGGTGCTCATGTCTGGCCCGCCTTACTGGTTCTTCATGAGGGTCTGCAGGCCGTTCTTGCTGCTTTGCGCCACCGAGGTGCAGGCCGTGAACTGCAGGCCCTGCGTGGCGACCTGGAGATTGAGCTCCATCGATCGCGCCGTCAGTGTCTGCAGGTCCATGGTCGGGGCTTCCGCCACGAAGCGCTGCATGTCCGCCGTCACCTGGCGGGAAGCGTCGTCGAGCGTGTGCAGCGTGCGGCCCATGGTGGAATCCGTGGCGCCCACAGCCGGCGCGCGCGTGGCGGCCGCTTCCGGCTGAGGCTCGCGGGCCATCAGCTGCTCGAAGCGCTGGGCCTGGGCCTGCAGGTCGGGCGTCCCGCTGGCGGCCTGCTTGAGCATCTCCTGGGCGGAGATCGCCTGGATGGGGTCCGTCATGGCTGCTCCTCAGGCACGCATGTAGGCCATCTGCGAAAGGTCGATGGAGAGCGCCGCCGGGGCCGCCAGCGTTGCCGGCTCATCCGACGCGCTGCTGCCGGCGGCATCCACCTCGTCCGGATGGAGCAAGGTGCGGGCCATGTCGAGCGCTTCAGGATTCTGCGAGGTGTGCAGCACATCCTCGGCGGTGGCGCGCCAGGCCTGGTCGCCGGTGGCGAACTGGCAATAAGCCAGGAAGGCCTTGGCCATGGCCCATTCGGGCGCGGTGGCGTCCAGGCTGCGAAGCGTGCGCATGGCGTCGGTCCAATGGCCGCGCTTCATGGCGATCCAGGCCTCGAAGAAATCCAGCTGCGACACCTTCGGACGCAGTTGGCGCACGGCGCCCAGCAGCGTTTCGGCATCGTCCAGACGCTCGCGATCGACCGCCAGGCTCACCAGGCCTACCAGGCCGGAGACGAAATCTTTGCGTTGCAACGAGGAATCAATCATGTCTGCTCCAGGGCTCATGAGGCGTCCCCCGGGCAACCGCCCGGGGGACTGTCGGGACGTCAGGCGCGCGCCAGCGTCTTGTCCAGATCCTTCAGGCTGTACTTCTGGTCACCCTGCTGGTCGAACTTGCCCTCGGACACCTTCTGGGCGTTGTCCACACCGAGGTTCAGCGCGGTATCGCGCAGGAACTTCTGGCAGGCCTGGATCAGTTCACCGGACGGCTGGTTGCCGTCGGGCATGGCCTGCCCGTTGGCCACGTTGCGCACGGTGTCCATGTCGAAGGTCTTGCCGTCCTTGGAGAGGGCGTTGAAGTTCTCGCGCAGGGTCGCGACCGCGTCACGCTGGCCAGCGTCCAGGCCGGACTTCTGCAGCGCGGCGGTCACGTCGCCCAGGCCGATGCTGCCGTCCGGGCGACCCTTGAAGAGGCCCTTGCCGGCGTTGTCGGCGTCGGCCGTGTCCAGCTTGCGCATGGTGTCCTTGCCGGCATCGCTCTTGAGGAACTTGCAGGCGGCCTGGAACTCGGGCGTGAAGTCCTCGGGCTTCATCCCCTTGGGACGGATGCCGTTGGCTGCGTCGTCCAGGTCCTTGGGGCTCAGCATCTTCATGCCGGAGTCCTGCATGCCCTTGGCCAGCGCCTGCAGCGCCCGGTCGGGCGTCATGGGCCCCTGGCCGTTGGTGCCCAGGTTGCCCAGCGTGCCAGCCAGCGCGCCGGCGGCACCCAGGGCGCCCCCCAAGCCTTCGATGGCCTTGCCCAGCGATTCCATCAGCTGGCCGCCGGCGCCGCCCAGCGCGGCCTGGCCGAGGCCGCCAAGCGCCTGGTTCACGCCATTCAGGCCTTGCGCCAGTCCATTGATGGCGCCGCCGAGCCCTTGCCCGCCAAGCGCGCCGCCCAGGCCACCGAGAGCCCCGCCGAGGCCATTCTGGCCGAAGGGGTTGAGGCCTTGCGTCAGGCCCTGCGTCAGGCCCTCAAGGGCCTGGCCCAGCCCGCCGAGGCCCTGGCCGATGCCGCCCAGCGCCTGGCCGAGGCCACCCAGCGGCGAGGCCGCGGATTGACCCATGCCGCCGAGCGCTTGCGCCACGCCCTGGCCCGCGCCGCTCAGGGCGCTGGCCAGCGGATTCTTGAGAAGGTTATCCAGCGGCTGCAGCAGCTGCTGCAGGCCCTGGAGCCCTTGCTGAAGTCCCTGCAGTGCCTGCTGAAGACCAGCCAAGGGGCTTTGGACGCCCTGCAAGGCCAGGTTCAGCGGCGATTGAATCGTCATGCTCATGTTGTTCGCTCCGACTGAGAGGGATGGCGGTCGCACGCCGTGCGCCCAGCTCGGTTCACACCAGGCCCTTGACGCTGTCGCCGGCCGCCTTGAACTTCTTGCCGAGGGCGTCCGACAGCGCCGCTTCCTGGCTCATGCGCCCCATTGCCAGGTTGTTCGCGATCGTCTGCTTGCTCTGCACGCCAATCTGGTCCAGCAGCGCCTGCGCCGTGGCGCTGGCACCGGCCGAAGCGGCGCCGCCCAGGGCAGCGCCCGCGTTCACGTGGGACATGGGGATCTCCTTGCGGGGCACGGACGGCACACATCGGCCCGCGAAGGGCCGATGTGCCTACCGCGTCGTCAGACCAGGCCCTTGACGCTGTCGCCAGCGGCCTTGAACTTCTTGCCCAGCGCTTCGGACATCGCTGCTTCCTGGCTCATGCGGCCCATCTGCAGGTTGTTCTTCATCTGCTGGACGTTCTGGGCTTCCATCTGGCCCATCATCTGATCCATGGTTGCCGATGCGCCTGCAGAGGCGCTGCCGCCGATAGATGCTCCACTAGACATGACTCTCTCCTTGGATTCGGAAGCGGACTTCCGGGGGTGAATGACGCCGGTTGGCGCCGAATATGACGGGACGACCACCGTCCCGCCGATACCTTGTGAACCGCTCAGTTGGGCCGCGCCGGATGCCGGGCCGCCGCATGCGCCAGCACGCCGTTGGCGGCCTGGCGGACGTTCTGGTCGGCGCTGGTGGCCAGCACCTCGTCGAGGATGGCCTTCCAGCGTTCGTCCCGTGCCAGCAGGAAGGCGGTGGCCAGCGCCACCTTCGCGCCTTCATCCTCTGGATGCGCCTGGACATGCTCACCGAGCGTCGATGCGGCGTACTCCGCATCGCCGCCGATGCCCTGGGCGATGGCCCGGCAGACGCGGAACGGGGTCGGATCGTCGAGCGTGAGTTCCACGGCGGCGCTGACGGTGGCGGCGTCCTCGCGGGCGCGGTAGACCGCTCCCAGCAGACCCACCGCCATCAAATTGCGATAGACCATCGGATAACCCGGTGCTGCGCCCGGCATTGCGTCAGTGCTCATCTCGGCGGCTCCTTCTGGCGGTCGGACACACTCAGGCCGGCAGCGAGGCCGTGTGGATGGTTTCCCAGACGTGCCGCACGATGCGCTGCGACGCGCGGAAGCCTTCGATCAGCTGCGAGGTGAGCTGGCGCTCGGCATCCGGCAGCGCCGTCTGCAGGTGCGCCTCGGTGCTCTGCGTGACCTGGTCGAAATAGCTCAGCATGGCGCGGGTGCGCTCGCCGCTCAGGTCGTCGGTCAGGGTCTTCTCGATGTGCGCGAGGTCCGCGAACACGGTTTGCTCCAGGGCTTGGTCCATCACGGTTCTCCGATGGGGGATGAAGAAGACGGATCCCCGGGGCCGGCCGCGCCGTCCTCTGAGGGGGTCCGCAGCGACAGGTGCTTGGTGCCGTCGGCCGTCTGCACGTAGTGCAGGCCATCGCCGCCCAGCATGGCGCCCATGCGTACACGGGCCGTGGGCAGCGTCTGCTCCACGGCCACGTCGATGCGTTTGACCAGGGGACCGATGTCCGCGCCCACGCGGCGCACGTCGGCGCGCAGGTCGTCCGGGTCGGCCACCTGGCCCTCCACCGCGAACACACCTTGCCCTCGGTACACGACCTGCAGGCCAGGGCGGTTCAGGGCATCGCCGATCTGGCGGAGGATGTCGGCGGCCGACGCATAGCGGTGCAGCAACTGCTGCTCGCCAAAGGGCTGGAGGGCGGCGCGCGTGCGGGCCATCTCGGCACTGCCGGGCAGCAGGCCCTCGACCACCAGGCGCTGGTTGACCCGGCGCACGGTCAGGCCTTCCACGCCGGCCTGGCGCAGCGCCGTGGCCACCTGCTCCATGGGGCTGGGTGCGGGCGCGGTCGAAGCCGCGGTCTGGTTGCCGAGCACCGCGCCCAGCGCCGCCAGCAGGGCGCCGCCGGTGAGCAGCGCGCTGAGCAGCAGGCGCGGCGCGCGGCGGCCTGCGGTGGCCCTGCCGCCTGCCGCCGCTGGGGCCGCGGGCGTGGCCGGGCGCATCAGGGCATCCATCAGCGTCAGGTCGCTGGGCCAGGCCGCTTCGCCCGGACCGGCGCACAGCACGATGTCGCCAAAGCGCCTGGGCAGGAAGTCCTCCAGCCGGCCCAGCAGCGCTGCGGGCTGTCCGTCGTCGGCAATGAGGTGGAGCGCGGGAGACACGTCGGAGCCTTCTTCCTCGAAGCTCAGGAGCAGCGGAGGCTGCGCCCAATCACTGATCTGGAGATCGGCCTCCTCATCGCTGGCGATGCGGTAGTGCCGACGGGTCAACCGTAGCTGGACGCCGGCATGCTGGCCTGTGAGGATGCGAAGCTGCTTCATGGTTTGCGAATCAGGTTCGTCGGCTTGGGCGGGACGGCTCAGCCGCCGCTGCCCTCAAGGAAGGACTCCGGCGTTCCCGCCGCAGCTGGCCGGCCGGTCGACGAGGGGGCTGCGGACGGCAGCACGGCCTGGGGAGCGGCCGGCGACGTGCCAGGGCGAACCGGTGCCGCGGCCGCGCCATCCGGCAGCCCGCCCTCCCCGGCCGCTGCCAGGGTCGGCTCCCGGATCACGCGTGGCGAGATGAGGAACAGCCGCTCCGTCTGGCCGGCCTGCTCATTCGTGTGGCGGAACAACCCGCCGAGCACCGGCACGCGTCCCAGCACCGGCACTTCATCGCGCTGCGAGGACTGGCTCGTGGTGGTGATGCCGCCGATGAGCAGGCTCTCACCCTCGCCCACATGCGCCTCGGTCATGATCTCGGTGCGCTTGACGATGGGCACGTTGTCGACCCGGTCCGTCTCGAAATTCCCGTCCTCGATGTAGAGCGACAGCTTGATGCGACGGGACACGCCGCCGTTGTCCGGCACCGAGGTGATCTGCGGCGTGACCTGCAGCAGCGTCCCGGCCTCCACCTGGAACAGGTTGGCCTCCAGGTTGCCGGCGACCTTCACCGTCACGACACGCTTCTCACGCATCACCGCGGGCCGGTTGGCCACGCCCAGCACCTTGGGCTTGGCAATGACACGGGCCTTGCCCCGCGCGCTGAGCGCATCGATGCGCGCCATCAGCTCGCGTCCCGCGTTGGACCACAGCGTGCTCAGGGTGAAGGTGCCCGTGCTGCTGGCGCCAGGCGGCTGGGTGACGCCGAAGCTGCCCTTGCTGCCGCGCACGCTCCAGTCGATGCCCAGCGA
>Ga0065165_1000290_pt1 | contig 85623 bp, 73 predicted proteins | sample AraplaMF_Cvi_mMF_FD_63813 | JGI IMG/M metagenome (GOLD analysis project Ga0065165, IMG submission 63813) | Arabidopsis root microbial communities from the University of North Carolina, USA - plate scrape MF_Cvi_mMF (version 2) (version 3) | ecosystem: Host-associated > Plants > Roots >... | reverse complement strand
CTTCAGCGCCAAGCCGGCCGAAGTGACGCACGAGTGGTTTGTGATTGACGCCACCGACAAGGTGCTCGGACGTGTTGCCAGCGAAGTGGCACTCCGTTTGCGCGGCAAGCACAAGGCCATCTACACGCCTCACGTCGACACCGGTGACTTCATCGTCATCATCAACGCCGAGAAGCTGCGTGTCACTGGCAACAAGGCCACGGACAAGGTGTACTACCGTCACTCGGGCTTCCCGGGCGGCATCTACGCCACCAAGTTCAAGGACATGCAAGCCAAGCATCCGGGCCGTGCCCTGGAAAAGGCCGTCAAGGGCATGCTGCCCAAGGGTCCGCTGGGCTACGCGATGATCAAGAAGCTGAAGGTGTACGCGGGCGACACGCATCCGCACACCGCCCAGCAGCCCAAGGCGCTGGAAATCTAAGGAGCGGAGATGATCGGAAACTGGAACTACGGTACCGGCCGTCGCAAGTCGTCTGTGGCTCGTGTCTTCATCAAGAAGGGCACTGGCCAGATCACGGTGAATGGCCGTTCGATCGAGCAGTACTTCGGCCGTCAGACGTCCATCATGATTTCGCGCCAGCCCCTGCTGCTGACGAACAATGGTGAAGCGTTCGACATCAAGGTCAACGTGCACGGCGGCGGCGAGTCCGGCCAGGCCGGCGCGGTGCGCCTGGGTATCACCCGCGCGCTGATCGACTACGACGCGGCCCTGAAGCCCGAACTGAGCCGCGCCGGCTTCGTCACGCGTGATGCGCGTGAAGTCGAGCGTAAGAAGGTCGGTCTGCACGGCGCCCGTCGCCGGAAGCAGTTCAGCAAGCGCTGATCGACTGCCGTCCGCTGCGGAATCCGGGTTGGGATCTCCGCGGTGGAGCGAGCGCCAAGGCAAGGCCGCTGTTTCAGCGGCCTTGTTTTTTGTCCGGCCGGGTGCACATCCTGCCGAAGGGGCTATCTCCAAGCGTCCGTCCACGACGCGGGGGCTTTGAGATAATCCCGCCATTCCTCCGACACAACAGGATCCACGATGAGCGCAGTCCTCGAAACGCAATCCACCGATCTGGGCGGCATGCCCGCGCCGCTGGTCTTCACCGACAGCGCGGCCGAGAAGGTGCGCGAGCTGGTGCTGGAAGAAGGCAATCCTGAGCTGAAGCTGCGCGTGTTCGTGCAAGGTGGCGGCTGCTCCGGCTTCCAGTACGGCTTCACCTTCGACGAGGCCGTCAACGACGACGACACGCAGATGGCCAAGAACGGCGTGACACTGCTGATCGATGCGATGAGCCTGCAGTACCTGGTCGGCGCCGAGATCGACTACAAGGAAGATCTCCAGGGCGCCCAGTTCGTGATCAAGAACCCGAACGCGCAGACCACCTGCGGTTGCGGTTCGAGCTTCTCGGTCTGACCGATCAGCCTCCGGATTTGTCGGACGCCTCGGCCCTGGGGTCGAAAGACAAAGGCCGCCTTCGGGCGGCCTTGTCGTTTCACGCGGGCGTGTAGCTGCCCAGCACGCGAGGCCCCGACGCGCCGGTGGCCGCGGGCAGGTTGCCCGGCAAGCCGCGCACGTGGCGCATCGCCAGCCATGCGAAGGCGGCGCCCTCGACCTGCATCGGCGGCAGGCCCTTCACGTCGGTCGTTCCGATCGACACGGTGGGCAGCAGGACCTGCAGCCGCTTCAGCAGCGTGTCGTTGAACGCGCCGCCGCCACAGACCAGCAACTCGCGCCAAGCGCCGGGCGCGAAGGCGACCAGGCTGTCGAGCACGCTTACCGCGCTCAACTCCAGCAGCGTCGCTTGCACGTCGACTGCAGACACGCGCGGGGCATGGGCTGCGATCCTGGCGTCCAGCCAGTCGAGGTTGAACAGGTCCCGACCGGTGCTGCGCGGCGGGCTCTGACGGAAATAGGGTTCGGCCAGCAATGCGTCCAGCAGTCCGGCGTGCACCTGTCCTTGCGCGGCCCAATGGCCGCCCGCGTCGTAGGCGGCGCCCTGATGGCGACGGATCCATCCGTCCATCAGGCAGTTGCCGGGACCGCAGTCGAAGCCGCCGCTGCGGCCGTCCCCCCAGAGCAGGCTGACATTGCTGATGCCGCCGACATTGAGCACGACGACATCGCGGCCGTCCTGCGCCAGCACCGCGCGGTGGAAGGCGGGTACCAGCGGGGCGCCCTGGCCGCCAACGGCCAGGTCGCGGCTGCGCAGGTCGTGCACGACCGCGATGCCGCTGAGTTCCGCCAGCAGCGATGCGTTGAGCAGCTGAACCGTGAAGCCGGTGCCGTCGAACTCGCCCGGGCGATGGCGCACCGTCTGTCCATGCGCGCCCAGGGCTCGGATCTGCTGGGGGACGAGCCGTTGACCTGCCAGCAGCGCATGGCAAGTCTGCGCGTAGACGCGCGCCATTGCATTGCCGGCGAGCGCGGCGCGCTGAAGCTCGTTGTCTCCAGGGCTGTTGAGCGCGAGCAGTTCGGCGCGGAGTTCGGCGCCGAACGGCTGGTACGCATGCGCGAGCGCACGGACGCCGCCATCGGCCTCGGCGCGCATCAGCACGGCGTCGACGCCGTCCAGCGACGTGCCGGACATCAGGCCGATGTAGAGCTCGACGCCGGACATCGCCGTGGGCCGGGAGCTGGGAATCCGGGATGCGTCGGCCGGCTTATTCGCCGACGACGCCTTCGTGGATCGACGAGGCCGCGTCGAGCGCGATCTTCGCGCTGGCGACCTGGGCCTTGAACGCCGCCTTGGCGGTCGCCGGCAGCGTGACCGCTTCGGAGGCGCGCGCGATCACGCGAGGATCCTGCTGCTTGCCGTTGACGCGGAATTCAAAGTGCAGATGCGGACCGGTGGCCCAGCCGGTCGAGCCGACGGCGCCGATCTTCTGGCCCTGCTCGATCTTCTGGCCCTTCTTGACGTCGATGCGGCTCAGGTGCGCGTAGACCGTCATGCGGTTGCCGCTGTGCTTGAGCTGGATGACGTTGCCGAAGCCGTTCTGCCAGCCGGCGAACTCGACGTTGCCGTCGCCGACGCTGCGCACCGCGGTGCCGGTCGGCGCGCCGTAATCGATGCCCTGATGCTGGCGCCAGGTCTGCAGGATCGGATGGAAACGCATCGCGAAGCCGGAGGTGACGCGAGAGAACTCCATCGGACTGGCCAGGAACGAGCGGCGCTTGCTCTCGCCGTCGAAGCCGTAGTAATTGCTCTTGCCGGTGCCGGGGTCGCGGAACAATACCGACTGGTAGCTCTTGCCGTTGTTGACGAACTCGGCGGCCAGCAGGCGGCCCGAGCGGTTGCCCCAGGTGATGGGTTCGCCGTCGGCGGTCAGCGTCTCGTAGACCAGCGAGAAGCGGTCGCCCTTGCGCAGTTCGCGGTGGAAGTCGATGTCGCCCGAGAACATGTCCGCCAGCTGCGTGGCGATCGCGTCCGGCACGTTGGCCTCGTCGGTCGCGGCGAACAGCGAGGACTGGATCGCTCCGCTGCCCAGGCGCGTCTGCGTCTCGAACGGGACGGTCTCCAGCTTGGAGACGAACTTGTCGCCCTGGCGGGTGATGCTCAGGCGGGTGAAGTGCGTGTCCAGCTGCTCGCTGGCCTCGGCGGCGTAGCGGGCGGTGATGGATTGCACCTCGCCGCTGGCCGTCGCGACGACCTGCACGCGCTTGCCGACACGGCCCGTGAGCAGTTTCTTCGCGGCGTCGTCGCTGCGCAGGAAGGCGGCGGCGGCGGTGTCGAAGGCGCCCATGCGCTTGAGCAGCGCGTCGGCGGTGTCGCCGGCGCGGGTGAGGTCGTTGCGCGACAGGCCCGGATCGAACGCGGCCAGGTCGGCCAGTTGCGCGTCCAGCGACTGCAGCGGGATGGATTCGGAGACGACGCGTTGCGGCAGGTCCGCCGCGTCAGGGGCGAGGGGGGCGACGCCGAAGGCGGTCACCGCGAAGCAGCTCAGGACACCGACCACGCTGCCGGTGAGGGCGCGGGGGTGCTTGGCGGCGAAGGATTCGGCGCGAGCGAGCGTGCGCTGCACGCGCTGCCATTCGTCAGTCCAATTCATCACGCGCCGGAGACCTTCTTTCTGGAGCCTGAGAGCGCCGTCCGCTGCCACGCCTTCAACGACGCGTGCCCGGACGGCCCGAACCGGCGATTCGACGATCTGCCAAACGAAGGACGCCCTGGGGCGTCCCGAAGTTGCTGGGCAGACCGTCCACTAGAATCGCCGTCTTGCGCTGCAGCGTCCGATCAGGCATGTCGATTGCCCTCCCGGCGCCCCGCAAAAACAGCCGGCAGTATACCGGCCGGCCCGGGTTACAAATGCTAGAAAACCCGATAAATCAAGACTTTACGTAAGCCCGTGCGGGCTCCGAAGTGCCATGTCTGACATTCGAACCCAGCCGTCCCCGACCCCTGAATTTCCGATCACGGACCGGGTCCGTCATGCGATGCAGCAATCGCTGCGCGGCTGCGAGGAACTGCTGCCGCAGGACGAGTGGCTGAAGAAGCTGGCCCGTTCGGAGGCCACCGGCCAGCCCCTGCGGATCAAGCTGGGCCTGGACCCGACGGCGCCCGACATCCACGTGGGCCACACGGTGGTGCTGAACAAGATGCGCCAGCTGCAGGACCTGGGTCACCAGGTGATCTTCCTGATCGGCGACTTCACCTCCATGATCGGCGACCCGTCCGGCCGCAACGCCACGCGCCCGCCGCTGACGCCCGAACAGATCAAGCACAACGCCGAGACCTACTACAGGCAGGCCAGCCTGGTGCTGGATCCGGCGCGGACCGAGATCCGCTACAACAGCGAATGGAGCGACCCGCTGGGGGCGCGCGGCCTGATCCAGTTGGCCGCGAAGTACACCGTGGCCCGCATGATGGAGCGCGACGACTTCACCAAGCGTTACGCCGCCGGCACGCCGATCTCGGTGCACGAGTTCTTGTACCCGCTGATGCAGGGCTACGACTCCGTGGCGCTGAAGGCGGACCTGGAGCTGGGCGGCACGGACCAGAAGTTCAACCTGCTGATGGGCAGGCACCTGCAGGCCGAGTACGGCCAGGAGCCGCAGTGCATCCTGACGATGCCGCTGCTGGAGGGCCTGGACGGCGTGGACAAGATGTCCAAGTCCAAGAACAACTACGTCGGCATCACCGAGCCGGCCAACGGCATGTTCGCGAAGATCCTGTCGATCAGCGACGTGCAGATGTGGAAGTGGTTCGACCTGCTGAGCTTCAAGTCGATCGAGGAGATTGCCGCCTTGAAGCGCGAGATCGAGGGCGGTCGCAATCCGAAGGAAGCGAAGGTGATGCTGGCTAAGGAGATCACCGCGCGCTTCCACAGCGCGCAGGCGGCCGAGGACGCCGAGGCCGACTTCAACAACCGTGCCCGTGGCGGCATCCCGGACGACATTCCCGAGCTGACGCTGAGCGGCGCGCCGATGGGCATTGCGGCCCTGCTGAAGGCGGCGAACCTGGTGCCGTCCAATGGCGAGGGCAATCGCAAGATCGAGCAGGGCGGCGTCAAGATCGACGGCGTCACGATCAGCGACAAGGGGCTGAAGGTCGAGGCCGGCATCATGGTGCTGCAGGTCGGCAAGCGCCAGTTCGCCCGCGTCACGCTGAGCTGACCCCAGCCTCCACCGCCATGCAAAACGGGAGGCCGAGGCCTCCCGTTTTGCTGTGGGCAGCGAGTTCCCCTGGGCCCGGAACAGGGCGTGAGGGTCCTGGAGGGAGCCCTCATGCCCTGTGATGGGCCGCGCTTGCCGCCACGCAGTCGCGCAGCGACGGTCCTGCTTTACTGCTTGATCGGTCGCAGATACGGCCCCGGCTTCGGCGTCTTGACCGGGTCCTTCGCGATCGCATCCTTGAGCCAGGCGACAGCCGCGTCGAGCTGCGCGTCCTGGCCGTTGGCGGTGGCGCGGGGCGGGTTGTCGACCTCGATGTCCGGCGTGACGCCCTTGCCTTCGACGAGGAACTGGCCGTCGACGGTGATCTGGCCATTTTCTGCGGCGCGCATCAGCCCGTTGTCCATCAGCCGGTTCTGATCCGACAGCCACACGCCGGCGCCCGAGGTCGTCTTGCCGATGACCGGACCCAGGCCCAGCCGCTTGAAGCCTTCGGAGAAGGTTTCCCCGTCCGAGTAGGTTTCCTCGTTGGCGATCACGACGACCTTGCCGCGGAACACCTGCTGCATGTTGGGATAGGGCTTGCTCGCGTACGGCGAGCGCGGTTGCCAGAAGGCCCAGGCGCGGCGCAGCAGCGTCTGCAGGATCCAGCTGTCGATGTTGCCGCCGTTGTTGTGGCGGACGTCGATGATCAGGCCTTCGCGCTCGCTCTGGGCGTAGAACTCGCGGACGAAGTCGCCGATGTCGTCGCGGGTCATCGCGCGCAGATGGAGGTAGCCGATCTTGCCGTCGGCGGCCTTGTCGACGAGGCGGGCGCGGCTGAAGCGCCAGTCGTTGACGCGCAGTTGACCTTCGCGGCGCAGGTCGACCGGCGTCACGACGACCGGGCGTTCCTTGCCGGAGGCGTCGCGGATCTGCAGCAGCACCTGCTTGCCGGCCTGTCCGCGCATCAGCTCGCTGGGATCGGGCACGGACGACGCCTTGCGGCCGTTGATCTGCGTGATCACCGCGCCTTCGGCGATGTTCAGGCCGGGCGCGGCGAGCGGGCCGGCTTCGGACGGCAGTTCCGGGTCACCGGCGAAGATGCGGGCGATCTTCCAGCCGTTGCCCTTGGGATCGCGCTCGAGCTGCGCGCCCAGGCCGGCGTAGCCGGGCTCCTCGGCGCCCTTGCGGATCTCGCCCGGCGCGACCTGGCTGTGCAGCAGGCTGAGTTCGCCGACCATCTGTGCCATCACCTCGGCGAGTTCGCCGCGCTCGGTGACGCGCTCGGCCAGCGGCGCGTACTTGGCGCGCATGGCGGTCCAGTCCACGCCGTGCATGTCCTTGTCGTAGAAGAAGTCGCGCTGCATGCGCCAGGCGTCGTTGAACATCTGGCGCCACTCCGCCTTCGGGTCGACGGCGATCTGCCAGTCGGACCAGCGCACGCGCGACTTGTCGAGGTCACCCGGGATCTTCGGGCCGGCGTCGACGATCAGGATCTCCGGCGCGGTGCCCGGCGCGGCCGCGCGGCGGATCATCAGCTTCTTGCCGTCGGCGCTCAGGTCCCAGGCGGCGACGCCGTCGGCGAAGGTTTCCAGCTTGGACTCCTGCGGACCGATCGGCAACTGGCGCAGCGCGGCGCCTTCCTGCACGTACAGGCGCTTGGAGTCGACCGCCAGACCGGTGTAGTTGCCCGCGGCGGCCGGGACCTCGTACAGGCGCAGCGCCAGGCCCGGGATCTGGATCTCGGGCTTGCCGCCCTTGGCGGCGGGCGGTGTCGCGGGCTTGGCTTCCTTGGCCGCGTCAGCCTTGGCCTCCTCGACCTTCTGCTTGGATTCCTTGTTGTCGGGCTTGTCCTTTTCCTGCTCGCGGACCTCGGCCTCTTCCTTGGCCTTCAGGCCCTGCAACTCGTCGGGCGCGGCGAAGGGGAAGCGCAGGTTGGGCTGCAGCGCGATCGCGTAGATCTTCCAGCCCTTGTCGAAGAAGGGACCCATGTTGCGGTCGCCCCAGGGGCCGGGATTGCCGGTCACGTTGAAGGTGCGGCGCGACAGGAAGTACAGCCACTGGCCGTCCGGGCTGAAGGCCGGCGCGGTGGCGGCGTAGCGGTCGCTGCCGAGCTGGTGGACCTTGCCGTCGGCGACGGTCAGCAGCAGCAGTTGCTCGCGGTAGGGGTTGCTGGTGCTGCGCACGAAGGCCAGCGACTTGCCGTCGGCGGACCAGGTCAGCGATGCGGCGCCATCGCCGGATGGGTCGTGGTCGACTTCGCGGGTCGCGGCGGCGCGCGACGGGTTTTTCAGGTCGGTCAGGAAGAGCCGGCCTTCCTTGTCGGTGTGCGCGATCCAGCGACCGTCGGGCGACGGCGACAGGCTGCGGCGCAGCACGGTGGCGCCTTCGGTGATCTGCCGGGGCTGGCCCGTGCCATTGGCGGCGAAGCGCCAGATCTCGAATTCACCGCTGAAGTCGCAGAAGGCGAAGACGTCACGGCTGTCGCCGTTGAAGGCCGTGTCGCGGCAGCGGCCGGCATCGTCGGCGGTCGCGGGCACCGGCAGCTCGGCGCGGCGCAGCGGGCCGACGCCCTGCGTGGCCAGGCGGCCGCGCGCGGTCAGCACGACCTGCTCGCCGTTGGGCGACAGCGAGACGCCGGTCAGGAAGTCCTGCGGCCGCGCGATCCAGCGCTTGCGCTGCTGGTCGTAGTCGCCCGCCAGGCGGACGTCGATCTTCTGCTCGGCGGCGCTGCCGTTGAGGTCGATGCGGTAGAGGTCGGCGCCGAGCGCGTAGACCGCCTGCGCGCCGTCCAGGCTCGCATGGCGGACGTCCCAGCCCTTGTGACGCGTGTGCTGGCGCGGGTCGGAGCCGTCGGCCTTCACCGACCAGAGGTTGTAGGTGCCGTCGCGATCGGACAGGAAGGCGACGCGGGCATTGCCCGACGCGTCCTGGTAGGGCATCGGACGGCGGTCGTTGGCGCCTTCGGCGAAGAGCGGCTTGGCCTCGGCCGTGCCGGACAGGTCCATCACCCACAAGCGCGCGAGCGCGCCGCCGCGGTACTGGCGGGCGTTGTCGCCGCGCAGGCCGTTGCGGGTGAAGTAGAGCGTCTTGCCGTCGGCGCCGAGCGCGCCGTCGCTGGCCTGGCCCACGGGCAGCGCGCGATGCGTGCCGGTGGCGATCTCGACCAGGTGCAATTGCGTGCCGGGTTCGCCGCGTTCGGTGTTGCCGGTGTAGAGGATCTCGTTGCGGGCGGTGATGCCCCAGACGCGGACCGCGCCCGTGTCCCAGGTCAGTCGACGGGCGACGCCGCCGCCGGCCGGCATGACGTACACATCGCTGGCGCCTTCCTGCTGGCCGACGAAGGCGATCCAGCGGCCGTCGGGCGAGACGGCGGGGAAGGTTTCGGCGCCGCCGTGGGTGGTGATGCGCTGGGCGGTGCCGCCGGCGATGTTGGCCTGCCAGAGATCGCCTTCGGCCACGAACACCAGCCGGTCTCCGCGCAGCGCGGGCTGGCGGTAGAAGCCGATCGACGGATCGACCGCGGACGGCCGAGCGCTGCCGCCGCGCGCCACGGCGTCGGCGGTCCCGGCGGCGGCCGCGGAGGTGGCGGTGGATTCGGCGGCGATGGCGAGGGTGGCCATCGAGCAGGCCGTGGCGATGGCCAGGCGTCGGAGCGTGATGCGCATCGGAGGTCTTCCTTGTGGGAGTCCGGGACGGAGCGTCGGAACGTGGAGGAAAAGGGGACCGGCCGGACGGCAGCCGGAAGTCATGCGGCGCGGATTCTGGCGCCGCGTGCCGGCGTCAGCGGTTCGTCACCCCCATGGCCACGTGGCCGGCGGGCACGTGGGGGACGGCGTTCTGGACGTGGCCGTGCTGGTCGTCGAAGAAGAAGTCGGGCTCGAACTCGCGCAGGAATTCGCCCTTGGGCAGGCCGCCGAGGAACATCGCCTCGTCGACCTCGACGTCCCAGTCCATCAGCGTGCGGATGGCGCGTTCGTGGGCGGGGGCGCTGCGGGCGGTGACCAGGGCGGTGCGCAGGCGCATCGGCACGGCGGGCGCGTCCTGCAGGCGCTGGAGCTCGTGCAGCACCTGCTTGAACGGACCGGCGGGGAGCGGGGTCAGCTTGCGGGCGATCTCGTGCTCCTGGAACGCGTCGAGACCGTCGCGCTGGTAGATCTGTTCGGCCTCGTCGGAGAACAGCACGGCGTCGCCGTCGAAGGCGATGCGGAGCTCGTCCGGATAGGCCGCGGACGCGCGCGCCGACTGCGGGAAAACACGGGCCGCCGCCACGCCCGCGACGAGCGCTGATCGCACGTCGTCCTCGTTGGCGGACAGGAAGAGCTGGGCCTTGAGCGGCTTGAGGTAGCGCCAGGGGCTGTGGCCGCGGGTGAAGACGCCGCGTTCGATGTTCAGGCCGTAGTGCTGCGCCGAGCGGAACACCCGCATGCCGGAGATCGGGTCGTTGCGCGAGAGCACGACCACCTCGACGCGCGGCGTCTCGCCGGGCGCGTTGAACGCCAGCAGCTTGCGCACGAGGGAGAACGCGGTGCCGGGCTTGGCGGGCTCGTCCAGGCGCTGCTGCTGCAGCCGCATGTAGGCGCGGTCGTCGCTGTTCTCGAAGAGCTGGTTCTCCTCTTCGAAGTCGAACAGGGCGCGGGAGGAAAGGGCCACCACCAGGCGGCCGTCGAGAGAGGCGGGCATGGGCGGCATGATAGGCCGCCGTCCGGCAGCCCTCGACCGGTCCTAGACCGGCCCTCCACCCGCGCGCGGGCGCCGGCGGGCCGGCCTTACTGCGCCGCCAGCTTGTTCATGTCGATGATCGGCAGCAGCACCGACAGCACGATCAGCATCACCACGCCGCCCATCGCCACGATCAGCAGCGGTTCCAGCAGCGTGGCCAGCGTCATCGCGCGGCGCTTCACTTCGCTGCCGAGCTGCCGGGCCGCGCGCTGCAGCATGTCGGGCAGCTGGCCCGTCTGCTCGCCCAGCCGCGCGAACATCGACAGCAGGCCGGGGAAACGCTTCTTCCCCGCGAGCGCCGCGCCCAGCGGCGCGCCTTCGCGCACCTGCGCCAGCGCGTCCAGCGCGTCCGCGCGCATCGCCTCGTTGGACAGCGTCTCCGCCGCCGCCTGCAGCGCCTTCAGGATCGGCACGCCCGCACCCGCCAGCATCGCCAGCGTGCCGGAGAAACGCGCCGCGTTGTAGCCGCGCGAGAGCCGGCCCAGCACCGGCAGCGTCAGCCACATCGCGTCGAAGCGCTGGCGCGGCCCGTCGCGCTTGAGGATCTGGCGCGCCGCGATGAATCCGCCGGCCAGCACCCCCACGATCAGCACGCCCCAGGTCCGCAGGATGTCCGAGGTGCCCATCATGATCCGCGTCAGCAGCGGCAGCGTCTGCCGCGTTTGCGTGAACACCGCCGCCACCTGCGGCACGACATAGGTCAGCAGGAAACTGACCGCCAGCACCGCGATGATGCAGACGATCACCGGATAGGCCAGCGCGCCGAACAGCTCCGAGCGCAGGCGCTGCTGCTCTTCCAGGTCGTCGGCCAGGCTCTCCAGCACCGGTCCCAGCGCGCCGCTCTGCTCGCCCGCGGCGACGACCGCGCGGTAGACGTCATCGAACTCGCGCGGCGCCGTCGCCAGCGCCCGCGCGAACGACGAGCCCGCATTGACCTCCGCCTTCAGCTGCGACATCAGCTCGCGCTGGCGCGGATCCTCGGCCTCGTCGGCCAGTGCCGCCATCGAGCGCTCCAAGGGCAGACCCGCCGCGACCAGTCCCGCGAGCTGGCGCGTCCAGACCGCCAGGCCCGCCGCCTTGAACACGCGCCGCGCGAAACGCGACGGCTTGCCCACCGGCGTCGCCACCGGCTTCACGTCCATCGGCACCAGGCCCTGCGAGCGCAGCTGCGAGCGCGCGGCTTTCAGCGTGTCCGCCTCCAGCAGACCCTGGCGGGACTTGCCGGACGCATCCAGGGCGTCGTACTTGAAGGCGGGCATCGCTCGGAACCTCGTGTCTCTACTGCTCGTGCGTCCGTGTCATCGCGGCGATCACTCGCGCGTGACCCGCAGCACTTCCTCTTCGGAGGTCAGCCCCGCGGCCACCAGCCGGTCGCCGTCCTCGCGCATCGAGCGCAGGCCGTTCGCCCGCGCCGCCGCCAGCAGATCCGACTCCGGCGCCTGGTTGTGGATCAGGCTGCGGATCCTGTCGTCGCAGACCATCAGCTCGTACACGCCGGTCCGGCCCTTGTAGCCGCTGCTCGAGCAGGCCGGGCAGCCCACCGGGTGGTAGCGCGAACCGCCGCCGGGCAGCGGCTCCGGCGACTTGCACACCGGGCAGAGCTTGCGCACCAGCCGCTGCGCCAGCACGCCCAGCAGCGACGAGCTCAGCAGGAAGGGCTCCACGCCCATGTCGGTCAGACGCGTCACCGCGCTCACCGCGTCGTTCGTGTGCAGCGTCGCAAGCACCAGGTGACCCGTGAGCGAGGCCTGGATCGCGATCTGCGCCGTTTCATAGTCGCGGATTTCGCCGATCATGATCACGTCCGGATCCTGGCGCAGGATGGCCCGCAGCGCTTTCCCGAAGGTCAGCTCGATCCGTGCGTTCACCTGCGTCTGGCCGATGCCGGGCAGCTCGTATTCGATCGGGTCCTCGACGGTCAGCACGTTCGTCGTCGAGGTGTCCACCGTCTGCAGCGCCGCGTACAGCGTCGTCGTCTTGCCCGAGCCTGTCGGGCCGGTCACCAGCACGATGCCGTGCGGTTGCTGCACGACACGCTGGAAGCGCTCCAGCCGCTCGCCGTCCATGCCCAGCGCGGACAGCGTGAAACGCGACTCCGACTTGTCCAGCAGACGCAGCACCGCGCGTTCGCCGTGCGCCGACGGCAACGTGCTCACCCGCACGTCGATGGCGCGGCCGCCGATGCGCAGCGAGATCCGGCCGTCCTGCGGCAGCCGCTTCTCGGCGATGTCGAGCTCCGCCATGATCTTCAGCCGCGAGATCAGCGCCGCGTGCAGCGCCCGGTTCGGCCGCACCACCTCGCGCAGCGTGCCGTCGACGCGGAAGCGCACCGAGCTCTCGCGCTCGTAGGGTTCGATGTGGATGTCGCTGGCGCCGTTGTTCGCCGCCTGCGTCAGCAGCGCGTTGAGCATCCGGATGATGGGCGCGTCGTCGGCGGCTTCCAGCAGGTCCTCGACCGCCGGCAGGTCCTGCATCAGGCGCGACAGGTCCACGGCGTTCTCGACCTCGCCGATCACCATCGCGGCGTTGTCCTCGCCGCCCGCATAGGCGTCCTGGATGCGCGTCGACAGCTCGGCGACGCTCAGGCACTCGATGCGCGTCGGCGCGTACACGCGCTGCAGCTCCGACAGCACCGGCAGCGTCAGCGCCGGCGACGCCCACAGCGTGCGCTGCTGGCCGTCGTCCTCGATCAGCAGCTGCTGCGACTTGGCGACGGTGTAGGGGAGGGGATGGCGGCTGGCCATGATCGCTCCGGGCTCAGCGGCCTTGCGGACCGCTGGCCGCTTCGCTCGGCGGCGTGGCGAGACCCGGCACCGGCGAGGAGGCCGGATACACCGGCAGCGGCAGTTGCCGCGGCGACGTGCCGCCGGGCACCGAGGCCGGTTTTTCCGGCAGCAGCGGCGCGCCGGTATCGGGCAGCACCAGGGTGCTCTTCGGTTGCGATTCCTGCTGGTAGGCGCGGATCGCGTCGTAGCGGTCCATCGTCAGCGCCGCCGCGCTTTCCGGCGTGCGCAGCACCACCGGGCGCAGGAAGATCATCAGGTTGGACTTGGTCCGCTTGCGGCTCTGGTTCTTGAACAGGTTGCCCAGGATGGGGATGTCGCCCAGGCCCGGCACCTTGTCCTCGCCGTCGGTGTACTCATCCTTCAGCATGCCGCCCAGCACCAGCACCTGGCCGTCTTCCAAGGTCACCGACGTCTCGACCGCGCTCTTGTCGAAGGTCGGCCCCTGCGTGCCCGAATTCACCGACGGGACGACGCTGGAGTTCTCCTGGTACGCCTTCATGCGCACGGTGCCGTTCTCGCCGACGGTGGCGCGCACCTTGAGGCGCAGGCCGACGTCGCGGCGTTCGAAGGTCTGGAACGGGCTGGTCGTGGTGCCCGAGGTGGTGGTCGAGTTGCCGGTGAGCACGGGCACGTTGCTGCCGATGAGCAGGTCGGCTTCCTCGTTGTCCTGCACGATCAGCGAGGGCGTGGACAGCACGTTGGTGCCCGCGACCGATCCGAGCACGTTGGCGATCGCCCCGAGCGTGTACAGGCTGCCGACCTTCTTGATGATGCCGACGTTCAGGCCGGTGGGAATGCCGCCGGAGGCGATCGCCGCCGGCACGCCGCTCGTGGTATTGGTTCCGCCGGCGGTGGCGGCCGTCAGGTTCAGGATGTTCGAGAAGCCTGTGCCGAAGTTGGTGCCGACCGCGCCTTCGCCGAACAGTTGCTGGAACTGCACGCCGAACTGGCCGGCCTTGCTGGCATCGACCTTCACGATCAATGCCTCGACGTAGACCTGCGCGCGGCGCGTGTCGAGCTGTTCGACGACCGCGCGGATCTGGCGGTACATCGGCTCGGGCGCCGTGATGATCAGGGAGTTGGTCGCGGGGTCGGCCTGCACGAAACCACCGGTGTTGACCTGCGCGGTCTGGCTGACCTGCGTCGATGCGCCACCGCTGCCGCTGGAGCCGCCGCTCGATCCCGACGAATTGCCGCCGAACGACGAGCTGTTGCCCGCGAAGCCGCCGGACTGTCCCGCGCTGCCCGTCTGCGCGCCGGCGAAGCTGCCGGTGCCGCCTGAGTTGTTGCCGCCGCCGCCCGCGCCGGGGCCGGCGTTGTTGGTGTACGCCGCGCGCAGCACCGTGGCCAGCCGCACCGCGTCGGCGTTCTTCAGGTAGATGACGCGGATGCTGCCGCCGGTGTCGCTGCTGGGCTGGTCGAGCTTGGCGATCATCGCGCGCAGCTGCATCAGCTTGGCGGGATTGGCCGCGCGCACGATCAGCGCGTTGCTGCGCGGATCGGCCATCACGCTGCCGCTGCCGCCGCCCGCGCCCTGCACCTGCACGCCCGGCGTGCCGCCGCCGCCGTCCGACAGGCGCTGCACCAGCTGCACGATGTCCGAGGCCACCGCGTTGCGCAGCGGGATCACCTCGATGTCGGTGTTGGAGGGCTGGTCCAGCGCCGCGACGATGCGGCTGATGCGCTGCAGGTTCTCGGCGTAGTCGGTGATGACCAGGCTGTTGTTGCCCGGGTTGGCGTTGATCGTGTTGTTCGGCGTGATCAGCGGACGCAGCACGGCCACCAGGTTGTTGGCGTTCTCGTGGTTGAGCTTGAAGATCTGCGTCACGACCTGGTCGCCGCGCGTGCGGGTCTCGCCGGCGATCGTCACCGCGCCGGTCTGCAGCTTGGCCTCCGCCTCGGGCACGAGCTTGAGCAGGCCGCCCGCCTCGACCATCGAGAAGCCCATGCCGCGCAGCGCGGCGAGGTAGCTCAGGTAGGCCTCCTGCACCGGCACCGGCTGCTCGGCCGTCAGCGTCATCGTGCCCTTGACCCGCGGGTCGACCAGGATGGGCTTGCCCAGCGCGGCGGACATCGCGCGCGAGACCGCCTCGATGTCCGTGTTGACGAAGTTCAGCGTGACCGGCGTGCTCGCGCGCACGGCCGGCTGTCGGCGGTTCTGCTGCTGATTCGTCTGTGCGCCGACCTGCAGCGGCAGGCTGCCCGCGACCAGGCTGATCGCCACGCCCAGCGCCGTCGGACGCATCATGTGCTTGTTCATGCTCATCCCACCGAGATGATCGAGCGCGCTCCGTTGCGGCGCCCGATGATGTTCAACAAATTGGCCAGTGCGGCTTCGCTGCCCGGCGCGGCCATCGCCTCGCCCCGGAACTGCGCCCGCGTCGCGCCCAGGCTGCCCTGGCCGCTCAATTGCAAGGGACCCTGGATCGTCGTCAGGATCAACTGCGGTTCCTGGCTGCCGCCCACCAGGCCCATGCGGTAGCTGCCCAGCGGCGCCACCTGGGCCAGACGCGACGAGAAGTCGCGCAGCTCCACCATGGCCATGCCGGAGACGCTCACCGTCTTGCCGCGGCCCTCGAAGACGAAGCCCTGCGCGCCGACCGCGATGACGCCGTCCGGCGCCAGCGTGTTCCAAGGCGTGCCCAGGCCGGCGAGCCAGGCCGCGGGCCAGCGGATCCACGGTTGCTCGGAGGTGGCGTCGGGCAGGCGCACGGTCAGCCGGTTCATGCCGAAGCCGGCCGTCACCGGCGCCCCCGGCTTGATGCAGCAGGGCTGGTCCAGCGTCAGCCGCAGGCCCAGGCCACCGTCCACCCAGGTCGGACGCAGGGTCCAGCCCACGCGTTGCGGCAGTTCGGTCGCATCGCGGCTGCCTTCGCCCGGGCTGAGGATCACCCGCGCGTTGCCGTTCCAGAGGCTGCCGCGCGCGTCGGCGAGCAGCAGTCGGTCGTTGGTGGCCGAGGTCACGGCGCTGGCCAGCCAGGCCGCCGGGGCCCAGACGACGACCGCCGTCAACAGGCCCAGCACGGCGCCGGTCTTGCCCCAGCGGGCCGCCGCCGCCGCGGCCGCAGCGGCGACCGGCGCCGCGGCCGCGGCCGTGGCGTTCGCCAGCATGATGACGGACTCCATGAAGACCGACTCCATGAAGGCGGACTTCGTGAAGCTGGGCTTCTTGAAGCTGAAGCGGGACTTGCGCGTCATCGCTCAGTTCCCTGCCGCGGCGGGCAGCAGCAGGGTCAACCGGCCGCTGTAGCCCTGCGGGCCGTTCTGCAGCTCGGCTTCCTGCGGCCGCGCGCGGGCGCCCTGGCGGGCCTCGCCCAGCCACATCGCCAGCGCGCCGCCGGGAACGCCGCGCAGCCGGAGCTGGGCCTGCGTGCCGGTGATCGTCAGTTCGGCGCCGGGACCCAGCCGTGCCGTCGCGGCGCGCAGGGCCGTCATCGACTGGTCGATGGACACCGGCACGGCTTGCTTCAGCGCCTGCGTCTGCTGCGCCATCGCGCGCATCTGCTGGAGTTCGCGGTCGAGCCGGTCGATCTCGCCCGGCGCCTTGCGCAGCGTGTTCCAGGCCGGCGCCAGCGCGACCAGCCAGAGCAGCAGCAGGCAGACCAGGGTCGCGGCGACCCGCGCGATCAGGCGGTCGCGCGGCGCGGCGGCCTGCCAGCGGGACGTGAGGTCCCGTCGCATCGTCGTGAGGCTGTTCATCGGTGGTCGGGTCGCAGGCTGAGTTGGAGCGTGTCGCCTTCATCGGCAACGCGCAGCGCGGGATCCTGGCCGAGTCGCTCGCGCAGTTGCGCGCGCTGGTGCGGCGCCAGTCCGGAGAGTTGCAGCCGGCCCTGTTCGAATCGCAGGCCCTGCAGCGGCGGCTCGTTGGGCGGCAGGACGCGCGCGACGGCGGCCAGCAGGTCCTCAAGGTCACCGGGGCCGACCTGGCCGGCACCGCCGCGCAGCGCCTCGGTCTCGCGCAGCATCTGCGCGCGGGCGTCGCGCACCACGCGGATCTGCGGGAAGCTCTGGCGCAGCAGCGCCTCCTGCTCGGCCTTGCGGGCGTCGATGGCGCGACCCTGCTGCCAGGCCATCGCGTTCAGGCCGATCACCTGCACGGCAATCAGCGCGATGACGCCCCAGCGGAACGGCCGCCACGGGGGCGACTGCAGCGTCTGCCAGGCCTGGTGGACGCGCTGCCAGCCGCGCTGGCGCGGCGTGAGGTCGAACTGCAGCAGGTTGACCGGCGCCTCGCGTGCGGCCCAGGCGCGGTCGGTGTCGTTCAGGACGCGGATCTGGCGGCCCAGCCACTGCTCGGCCACGGCGGCGGCGGCGGGGCTGGCCGTGACCGGTGCGTCGGCCCACCAGTCCTCGCCGAGCCAGCCGCGCAGGCCGCCGCTGTCCAGCGGGAACGTGGCCACGCCGTCGGCGCGCGAGACGCGCAGCCGGGCGCGGTCGTCGGCGCCGGCGAAGACGTGACCGCTGTCGACGCCGTCCTTGCCGGTCTGCGGCCAGGACAGCGGACGCAGCGACTCGACCAGCAGCCCGGCGGCTTCCATCGCCTGCAGGTGCGCCTTCAGCGGTTCGCGCGCGGTCACGGCGACCCAGTGCGTCCGGCCTTCGGCGTCGGGGCTGTCCAGCAGCGCGAAGTGGAGCCGGTCGGTGTCCTCGAGCAGTTGCTCTTCCATCACGCCGACGATCGCGGCGCGCAGCTTCGCGCCCCGGATCTTGGGCAGTTGCGCCGGGATCCAGCTGACCTGGTCGTCGGGCAGCAGCGCCACCACGCGATCGGCGTGCGGCATCGCGTCCAGCGCGGCGCGCTGGCCGTGCCCGCGTGCGTGGGCCGGCGCCTGCGCGTCGTGGCTGAACCAGTATTCGTAGTCTTGCTGCGGGGCGTCGCTCTTAGGCGGCGTGGCCGGCAGGAGGATGAGCAGGGTACTCATGAGATCGCGGATTCTAGGAGCGCTTGCATGACGGTTCGGCGCCGCGCGCCCCCGAAGAAGCCCGTAGTCGCGCCTTTACAAGTGCATGCATCCCATCCCTCTTGTGTCCAGTCGTGTCAAAGCCGACGTCCGGGCCGCGGGCGACCTCGTCGCCGGCGGTCAAGGCGTGGCCCCGTATCCGTTCGTCGTCCCCGCCAGTGTCGACAGACGCTGCAAGCGTTCGCGGTCGATCACCCGGGGCATGTTGGTGCCTTCGCGGAACAACAGCGATCGCTGCGCCAGGACCCGGTCGTCCATCCGCATCTGGCCTTCGACGAAGAAGTACTGTGAAGTGAAGCCGCCGAGGGCCTCGCGCGTGTCGGTACCGCCGTCGGTGCGCGCGGGAAAGATGCTGGTGATCCGGCTGTCGTTCCAGTTCGTGAAGGCCTTGCTCTGTCTGAGCCGCACGAAATTGTCCGCCGGGCCGACGTCGATGCCCATGACATCGGCGATCACCTCGCGCGGTGCCGTGTTCAGGTTGATCGGCGTCGGGGCCGAGTTCGCGGTCCGCGGAAGCAGCACGGCCAGCTTGCTCAGCCGGGCGATCTGTTCGTCGTTGAGGCCGAACCACCGCAGCTGTTCGAGCCGGACGGGCTTCAGGGGCACGTCGCCCTGCTGGTCGGAACCCTTGCTGCGCGTCGAGTCGATGAGGTTCCTCTGGACCTGTTCCACCACCGACTGGCTCATGCCGGCGCGCTGGAAGATCCGCTGCCCTGCCTTCAACAGGTCGTTGGCGAGCTGCTGCTGTTGCGGCGTCAGCTGCTGCTTGGGGTCCTGCTGCGTCTGCGGGATCAGGTTGTTCAGGTTGAACAGCCCCTGCGCATCCTCGATGTGGCCGGAGAGGAACGCGTCCGGACCGTCGTCGGCCGACTTGTTCTCGTCCTGCGCCAGGAAGCTCGACAGCCGCGCCTCGGCCAGCGGCACGGCCCAGACCTCGCCGAGGTTGTCGCTCTGTTCGCCGCCGCTGCGGCGTCCGGCCTTGGCGTCCTCGGACAGGATCAGGCGCGCCCAGTCCAGGGCACCCTGCAGGACCCAGTCCGCCTGGGCGCGGCCGCGATCGGCGGCCTCGATCTGGATGGAACGCGACTGCCGCCACAGCATCGCCGCGGACAAGGTGGTCACCAGCACGACGATCAGCAACGCGGTGAGCAGCGCGGCGCCGCGGCGCGAACGCGCCGGGGGCCTCGGGCGGTGGCGGGCGGGGCGCATCAGCTGCTGCTTTCCACGGAGACTTCGCGGACCAGTTCGCCGCGGTAGCCGCTGTCCTCGCCGAACTGCAGCCGCATGCGCACGCCTTCCGGCATCGCGTTGGTCGCCGGCGCATCCTTGTTCGCGGCCGGGTCGGAATTCTTGTCGAGCGACGACTGCGCGTTGGCCCACGCGCCCTGCTGGAAGAAGTACATCTGCCAGCCGGCGACCCGATCCAGGCCCGGCAGCGCGCGCAGGTCTCCGATGTTGAGCTGCTGGCTGCGGAACCACGCATCCCGCATCGCGTCGGCGCTGGTCAGCGTCGGGGATTCCCAGCGGGCCAGCCGGCCCTCGCGCAGCTGCCAGGCCACGAGCTGCATGCCGGTGTCGCGGCGGCGCGTGATGCGCAGTGTCGAACCGTCGAAGCTCAGCGCGTCGAAGACCTCGCTCTTCTGCACCTCGCGCAGATCCAGCTCCCACTGGCGGATCAGCGTCTGCAGCCGTTCGGCCCGGTCCATCGCGATCTCGTTGTGTTCGCGGCTGGTGGTCAGCGTGGACACCGCGCGCCAGGCCATGACCGACATCACGGCCATCACCACGAGCGCCACGACGACCTCGATCAGCGTGAACCCGCGCGCCGCGCGCCGGGAGGAGCCTGTCGCGCGGCGCATCAGGAGTTGCGTCCCACGATGGTGGTGATGGTCAGCAGCGGCCGGTTGCGGTCGTCGAAGACCTGGGCCTCGACGCGCCGGAAGTTCGGATTCGGCGTGCCCCGCACCGCCATCTTCACGCTGAAGTCGCGTCCCATCTGCGAGCAACTGACGCTGTTGTCGCCGATGCTGGGGAAGGCCTTGGTGAGTCGGATCTCGGTGAGTTCGTTCTCGGCGCACCACTGCGCCAGTGAGTTGATCGCGAGGCGGTCCGAGTTCGAGGTCATCGCGCCCGCCGCGCGCAGGCCGGCGGCGAGGCACAGCGCGACGATCGTCAGCGCCACCAGCACCTCGATCAGCGTGAAGCCGCGCGTGCGCGAGGCGGTGGTCGGCCCGGTCCTCATTCCGCGCCCTTCGCGATCGCGAAGGGCCCGAGCCCATCCGTGACCAGGGTGATGCGGTGGTCGCCGCGGATCAGCGTCACGCGCTGCGCGCCGATCAGCGGCTCCGGGCCGAGCCGGATCGAGCGCCCGTTGATGCTCGGGCCCTTGATCTCGACGATCGGCGGTTCGCCCAGCCACGGCCGCTCCAGTTCCAGGCGCTTGAGCAGCGCCGGCGGCAGGCCGGTGACGCGGTAGCGGGAGGCGTCGTTGGTGGAGTCGGGGATCCAGCGCACGTCCAGCGAGGCCGCGCGTGCTTCCGAACGGGCCGTCTCGAGCACCGAGGCCAGATGCAGCGCCTCACGCTCCAGCTGGACGTCGGCGCGGTCGCGCACGGCCACCGCGACGGTCGCGCTGGCGATCGCCACGATCGTGATCGCGACGATCAGCTCGATCAGCGTGAAACCCTGCTGGAGCGATCGGCCGGACGGATGCGCGCGCACGGCTCGAAGCAGTTGGTGGCAATGAAGGGGAGGAGTTTCGCGGTCGGCCGCGAACTCATTCCCACGAGCCGATTTCGGCGTCGCTGCCTTCGCCGCCCGGCTTGCCGTCCGCGCCCAGGCTGTAGACGTCGACCTCGCCCTTCAGGCCGGGGTTGTCGTACTGGTACGGATTGCCCCAGGGGTCCTTGGGCAGCTTCTCGATGTAGACCTTCCAGTTCGGCGCCGCGGGGCCGTTGGTCGGCTTGGCCACGAGCGCGCCCAGCCCCTGCTCACCGCTGGGATAGCGGCCGTTGTCCATCTTGTAGAGCTTGAGCGCCTGCATCAGCGTGTTCACGTCGGAGCGGGCCGCGGTGCGCCGCGCCTCGGACACGTGGTTCATCACCGCCGGCACGACTACCGCGCCCATGACGGCCACGATCGTGATGGCGACGATCAGTTCGATCAGCGTGAAGCCGCGCGCGCGGCGCGGAGAGAAAGGTCGACGCATGGTGTTGCAATCCTCGTGGAGCCCCCCTTGGTGGCCCATCGCGCTGCATCATAATCGTCGGATGCACGCACGATGGTTAAGCTTCGTAGTCTGGGCGGCGATGGCGGCGAGCCTCGCTTATTGGTCTTTGACGCTGATGGCGAAGGGCCCCCAGGCGCCCGTGATGACCCGTTCGGCGGTCGCCGGTGGCGCGCCGTCGGACTGGACGCGATTGTTCGCCGCGGCCAAGGCGCCGGAGACGCCGGCCGAGGTCGCGTCGACCAACTATCAGTTGCTGGGCGTCGTCGCGCCAACCACCGGCGGCCGTTATCCCGGCGAGGGCGTTGCGCTGATCGCGGTCAACGGCGCACCGCCGAAGCCCGTGCGCATCGGGGCTGCCGTCGATGGCGACCTCAAGTTGATCGAGGTCAATCGTCGCGATGTCGGGCTCGGGCCCGGTGGTTCGGTGACCGTGCGCCTGAGCCTCGCACCCGGCGCGGCAGACCTCTCGATGCCCGCGCAGGCGCCCCAGATGGTGCCCGGCGGCGGCATGGCACCGCCCCCCAACTTCGGTGTGCAGCAGCCCCATGCGGGGGCGCCGGGTCCGGAGGGATTCGTCCCGCCCACGGCCGTCACCGGCGTGTTGCCCCAGCCGAACGGCGACGGCAGCGCTAACCCGATCAAGTAATTCCAAAGAGGTAGTGCGTGCGGCGCGGCGAACGCGTCGCGTGCCGCGATGGACGCGGGGTCAGTACTTGCTACCCAGCGTGGACCGGTCCGACCCGGTGTGCAGCGCACCCGCGTGGCTGGATCCGGTGTCGCGCAGGTCGGACGGGCGGCTGTGGATGGGCCCGTCGGGCAGATCCTGGACTTCCGTCAGCAGCGCCGCCGCGCAGCGCACCAGCGGCCAGGCCAGGGTCGCGCCGGTGCCGTCTCCGCATTCCATGCCGAGTTCCAGCAGCGCCGCCGCGTGGAACAGCTGCAGCGCCTCGTCCAGTCCTCGATGGGTGGTGCTGCGGCAGAACACCGCGTAGTCGGTGACCGGCGGCGCGATCATCGAGGCGACCTTCAACGCGGCGCAGGCGGGCAGGCCGTCCACGAGGATCAACTGACGCTTCGACGCCGCCACCAGCATCGCGCCGACCATCACCGCCAGTTCGAAGCCTCCAAAGGCGGCGAGCACGGACATCGGCTCCTGCACCTCTCGATGCCGCTGCTGCGCGCCTTGCAGCACCAGCATCAGATGGGACAGGTCGTCGTGCGGCATGTCGGGACCGGAGATGATGAAGTCCTGCACCGGCATGTCCATCAGTCGCGACAGCACCAGGGCCGAGGCTTCCAGCGAGCCCTGACCCAGTCCCGCGCAGGCGATCACGTTGCCCGCGAGGTTGTCGGAGATCTCCATGCCGACCCGCACGCCGGCATGCGCCTGCTCGACCGTCATGGCCGGGCCGGCCCGCGAGTTGCGCGTGCCGTGCGCGATCTTGCGCGCGAGCAGCCGATGCTGCGGGCTCAGCGGCTCGGCGATGCCGCAGTCGACGACCGTCACGTGCATGCCCTGGTTGCGCGCGAAGACGGTGGCCGGCAGTCGATGCTGCAGGGCGAGCAGGGCCTGCTCGCGCGTGCTGCGCCCGTTGGGCAGCGCGATGCCGTCCACCGCCAGGCCATGATCGGCGGCGAACAGCACCAGCGTCGGATCGCGGAACTTCGGTGTCTGCGTGGCCTGGATCAAGCCCAGGCGCACGGCCAGCGGTTCCAGTTCGCCCAGCCGGCCGGCCAGCGTGCAGCGTCGCTCCAGGCGCTGGCGCAAGGCGCGTTCCAGCTCCGGATTGGCCGTCGGCGAGATGAGGGACTGATGGATGGACATGGGAACTGCCATTGTCGATCCGCGCCACAGGGCGGGCATTGGCAATTGCCCCCGCCGCCGAACCTCTGCCCCATGTCCCGGGGGCAACTGGTGGTGTCAAGTCGTAACCTGGGGCGCGAACGCGCCCCGACGGTCACGCGTGCTTGACGCGACCCTGTCACGACATGCGGGCTTGTCGACGGCTCAACGCAGGAAAAGCCGGTACACGGGGTTGTCCGTTTCCTCGGTGTACGGGTAGTTCAGCTGGTCCAGGAAGGCCTTGAACGCCTTGCCGTCGCCCTTGGGCACCTGCAGCCCGACGAGGATGCGGCCGTAGTCCGCGCCCTGGTTCCGGTAGTGGAACAGGCTGATGTTCCAGTCCGGGCTCATGCTCGACAGGAAACGCAGCAGCGCGCCAGGACGCTCCGGGAAGATGAAGCGGAACAGCCGCTCGTTCTGCGCGAGTTCGGTCCGTCCGCCCACCATGTGACGCACGTGCTGCTTGGCCAGTTCGTCGTCGGTCAGATCGACCGTGGAGAAACGATGGCGCTCGAAGCTGCGGACGAGCTTGTCGGCCTCCTCGCGCCTGGTGATGGAGACGCCGACGAAGACGTGGGCGACCTGATGGTCGGAGATGCGGTAATTGAACTCGGTGACGCTGCGGCCCTGGACCAGCTCGCAGAAGCGCCGGAAACTGCCGCGCTCCTCCGGGATGGTCACGGCGAACAGCGCCTCGCGCTCCTCACCGACTTCGGCGCGCTCGGCGACGAAACGCAGCCGGTCGAAGTTCATGTTCGCGCCGCAGGTGATGGCGACGTAGGTCTCGCCCTTGGTGCCGTGCTGGGCCGCGTACTGCTTGATCGCGGCGACGCCCAGTCCTCCCGCCGGCTCCAGGATGCTGCGGGTATCGACGAACACGTCCTTGATGGCCGCGCACACCGCGTCGGTATCGACCAGGATGTAGTCGTCGACCAGCTCGCGGCAGATGCGGAAGGTCTCTTCGCCGACCAGCTTGACGGCGGTGCCGTCCGAGAACAGCCCGACGTCGGTCAGCGCGATCCGCTTGCCGGCGCGCACCGAACGCACCATGGCGTCGGAGTCCTTGGTCTGCACGCCGATGATCTTGATCTCCGGCCGGACCGCCTTGATGTAGGCCGCGACGCCCGAGATCAGTCCCCCGCCGCCGATCGCCACGAAGATCGCATCGATCGGACCGGGATGCTGGCGCAGCACCTCCATCGCGATCGTGCCCTGGCCGGCGATGACGTCGGGATCGTCGAAGGGGTGGACGAAGCTCAGGCCGTGCTCGCGCTCGAGTTCCAGCGCATGGCCGTAGGCGTCGGTGAAGGACTCCCCGGCCAGCACGACTTCGCCGCCCAGCGCCTGGACGGCGTCGATCTTGACCTTGGGTGTCGTCACCGGCATCACGATGACCGCCCGGCAGCCGAGTTTCCTGGCCGACAGCGCGACGCCCTGGGCATGATTTCCCGCCGATGCGCAAATCACGCCGCGCGCCAATTGCCCGGGCGCGAGATTTGCCATCTTGTTATAGGCGCCTCGCAATTTGAAGCTGAATACCGGCTGCTGATCCTCGCGTTTCAGCCAGACCTTGTTGCCGATGCGCTTGGAGAGATTGCGGGCAGCGTCGAGGGAGGTTTCCTGCGCCACCTCATACACCTTGGCGTTAAGAATCCGTTGCAGATAACTCTGATCCGCAGGGAGTAACGCCGGCTGGCGCGGCGAGGTGGTCTTGCGCGGTGCGCGGCGGGTGCCGGCCATGGAAATCCCTCCAGTTCCCCTTCCCGCGCGGGACGCGGCGGGAGTCGGGCGGACGATGATAGCCAGGGTTTGCCCGAGGCGCGGTCGCCTGCCAGTGGCGGCGGCATGGCGCGCTTTCGCCATTGGAGGAGCGAGCCTTGCGGCGCGGCATGGCCGTCGGCGGACGAAAAAAAGCCCGAGGCTTGTGGCCTCGGGCTGAATCCACCATGGAGGCGGTGGAGGAGACAATCGGCGCGATGACTGACCCCACAGGTCGGGGTAGCGCTGTCGCATGCCTAGAATTCTAGGGCGATGCATGTTGCGCTGCAATATTTTTTGGCGTCCCTACCCCTGGAGGCGGGCCTCTAAATGCGCAAAATCACCGCCGGAAGGGGCGCTCGCGAGAGGTCCTCTGACTGAAATTGGGGTCAGATCTGGCGCCGATGGCCCGGATGGCTCATGGAACGAAGGAACGACGAATGGAATGCACGGTCAACTGGATGGGTGTCGACGGCATGAGCTTCATTGCAGAGACGGGCAGCGGCCACATGATCAACATGGACGGCGCCCCCGACGGTGGTGGGCGCAACCTTGCGCCCCGGCCGATGGAGACCGTGCTGGCCGGCACCGGCGGCTGCACGGCGTATGACGTCGTGTTGATCCTGAAGCGCGGTCGTCATGACGTGCGCGGTTGCCAGGTCAAGCTCAGCGCCGATCGCGCGGAGACCGATCCGAAGGTCTTCACCCGGATCCACATGCACTTCGTCGTGACGGGCAAGGGATTGCAGCAGGCCAGCGTCGAACGCGCGGTGCAGCTGTCCCATGAGAAGTACTGTTCCGCCAGCATCATGCTGGCGAAGACGGCGGAAATCACCACGTCGGTGGAGATCGTCGAGGGCTGACACGCTCCGGCGAGGGGCGTTCACCGAGCGCTCCGATCGTCCCTGTCCCTATATTCCTGTCCCTATATATATGCAGGGAGGAGCGGGGGGGCGGGGGCGACGGCTCCGGAGTCGGCTACAGCGAGTGCGCCGTCCGCGTCATCACCTTGGCCGCGGCGCGCATGAGGCCGCGGACCGGTGCGGGGAGATCGATGCCCCCTCGGGCGCGCGCCTCTTCGGCGTGGAGGGCTTCTTCCTCCTTCATCCGCGCGACGATGGCCCGTGAGCTCCGGTCGCCCTCCGGCAGACGTTCCAGGTGGCTGGCGAGGTGGGCCTCCACCTGCCGTTCGGTCTCGACGACGAACCCGAGGCTGACCTTGTCCCCCACAAGCCCGGCGGCCGCGCCGATCGCGAAGGCGCCGCCGTACCAGAGCGGATTGAGCAGGCTCGGGCGGTCGTTCAGCGCGCGGAGCCGTCCGGCACACCAGGCGAGGTGGTCGATCTCCTCCTGCGCGGCCTGCTCGAGGTGCTGTCGCAGCGCCTCGTCCCGCGTGGTCAGTGCCTGGGCGCGATAAAGCGCCTGCGCGCAGACCTCGCCGACGTGGTTCACCCGCATCAGCGAGGCGGACAGCCGGCGCTGCGACTCGTCCATCGGCGCGTCGGGGGTGTCCGCCTCCGGGGCCGGCCGCGCCATCGGCGCGACGCCCGCCAGCGTCTTGAGGCTATGGTCCAGCGTGGATATCCACGCGTCGGCCCGAGAAAGTATGCGCGCCGGGCGCGAAGGCTGGAATTCCATCTTGAACGTTCGCCGTGGGCATGACGCCGCAGTTTAGAAGCCGGACGTCAAGCGGTTCGTGGGAGGGGCCTGATCCTTTGTGCGAATGCCTGATGACACAATTTTTTAATCCCATACGCGTTGCTTCAGCCCAACGAAATCAGGACTTTTACGGGGTGGCTGCTGGTCAGGCGTGATCGGACCTGTTGCAATACACCACAGCTTCATTGCAGGAGCTTGGTTTGCGGACGATCTATCAACCGCAACCTCATTGAAGATCTAGGAGTCTCTAATGAAGAAATCTCTCGTCGCGCTGGCTGTGCTGGCTGGTTTCGCTGGTGCCGCTGCCGCTCAATCGTCCGTCACCCTGTTCGGCGTGATCGACGTCGCCGCTCGTTACACGAAGGCCAATGGCGTCGATACGAAGCAACTGTCGAACGACGGCAGCAGCTCCAGCCGCATCGGCGTCCGTGGCGTCGAAGACCTGGGTGGCGGCCTGAAGGCTGGTTTCTGGCTGGAAGGCGCCCTGTCCGCCGACACCGGCACCGCCGATTCCACCCGCTTCTGGGGCCGTCGCGCTTCCGTGAGCCTGATGGGCGACTTCGGTGAAGTCCGTCTGGGCCGTGGCAAGACCTCGACCCGCCTGGTCGTCGATGACTTCGACGTCTACAGCACCACCGGTCTCGGCGACGTGACCCGCACGTACCAAACCTTCGGTCTGGGCACCTCGTACGACACGAACAACCGTGCCGACAACCTTGTGCAGTACTTCCTGCCGAGCGACCTGGGCGGTGTGTACGGCTCGTTCGACGTGGCCGCCGGTGAAGGCGCCGCTGGCAAGAAGATGTTCGGTGGCCGCCTGGGCTACAAGCTGGGTGACCTGAACGTGGCCGGTGGCTACCAGAGCACCGACATCGTCAACGACAAGTTCAAGCAACTGTCGTTCGGCGGCAGCTACGACTTCAAGGTCGTCAAGGTCCAGGGTCTGTGGAGCCAGCTGAAGTACGCTTCGTTCAAGCAGAACATCTACACGATCGGTGCCGTGGTGCCGGTGACGGCCGCCGGTTCGGTGACCGCTCAGTACTCCAAGGCTGAGACCAACAACGCGGCAGACCGCGTTGGCGTGGCTCGCGGCGACGCGCAAGCCTTCACGATCGGCTACCAGCACAATCTGTCCAAGCGCACCGCGCTGTACACGACGGCTTCCCTGATCGACAACGACAACTCCGCCTTCCGTGTTCAAACGAACGCCGTGGCTCCGTTCGCCGGTGGCGGCGGCAAGTCGGGCGGTCTGGACGTCGGCATCAAGCACAGCTTCTGATCCCCCCCGGATCAGCGCGCTGCGCAACGAAAGCCGCCCCTCGGGGCGGCTTTTTTTCGTCTCAACGTTTCTCCGTAGTGAGGGTGTCGCGCAGGTGCCAGGCCTTGCGCAAGCTGATCAAGCACTGTCGCCGCAACGCACTGTTGTGGATTTTGTGGGCATCGATTGCGGGTTTTCCCTCTGTCGTCACGTCACAAACTTGACAGGGTTTGCTCGCGTGGGCGATGTGCAACACAAAGAGTCTCTGTTTGAGGGCTTCGCTGAGAATCGGTTTCGGCGACCACACCAAACAAATAGGAGACATCACATGAAAAAAGCCGCCTTGGCGCTGAGCATCCTGGCTGCAAGCACCGGCGCCGCCTGGGCGCAGTCGACGGTGCAGCTCTACGGTATCGTCGACGTCGGCCTGCGCTGGACCAGCAATGCCAACGCCGGATCTTCCGAGAAGCAGGTCATCCCCGGCGGCATGTCCCAGAGCCGGCTCGGTGTGAACGTGACCGAGGACATGGGTGGCGGTCTGAAGGCCATCGCCAACCTCGAGCACCGCCTGAACTCCGACACCGGCACCGTGGCTGCCGCCGATTTCTGGCGTCAATCCTGGGTCGGCATCCAGTCGGCCGACTTCGGCCGCCTCACGCTGGGCCGCCAGTACAACATCCTGTTCGACATCTACACGTCGACCTACGCCTCGTTCAAGTACTCGCCCTACATCGAGGCCTACAAGCCCGAGATCGGCCTGTCGATGGGCGCGCGCCAGGACAACATGGTCAAGTACCTGTTCGAGACGGGGCCGATCCGCGGCGAGATCCAGGTCTCGGCCGGCGAGGGCAACTCGCAGAACAAGTCGTTCGGCGGTCTGCTGCGCTACAACCAGGGCCCGATCGCCTTCGGCGGCGCCTACCTGCAGGTCGAGGACACCCTGGGCAAGAAGGTCAAGGGCTACACGGCCGGCGGCGCCTACACGAGCGGCCCGTGGTACATCAACCTGTCCTGGGCGACCAACAAGTTCGACCAGGGCGGGCTGCTGGGCGCGGCTTACACCTCCGGCCTGCTCGGCACGGTGCTGAACGCCGCCGCCAACGACGTGAAGAAGCGGGACATGATCTCGATGGGTGCCGCCTATCAACTCACCCCGCAACTGAACCTGGGCGCCCACTACTGGTACGCCACGCAGACGCACTACTCCGCTCCGTTGGCCAACACCAAGAGCAAGGGCCACTACCTGGCGTTCGTCGCCGACTACGCCTTCTCCAAGCGCACCGACGTCTACCTCGAACTGGATTACACCAAGCACGAGGGGGCGGTCCGCTTCGCCAACAACGCCGAAAAGCGCGGCGGCTCGATCGTGGGCATCCGCCACCGGTTCTGATGCGCCGTGGCACGCGCGGTGTTCCGCGCATGCCGGCATCCGCCGACAAACCGCCTCCGGGCGGTTTTTTCGTTGGTGTGCGACGGCCGGAGCGACGTCGCGTTCACGCCGCGTCAAGGGGTAACCCACTTGCCGGAGGGCGTACGCTCCTCGATGATGGTCCGCTTCTGAAGTGCATCGCCTCCGGGGTCAGGTCGTGCCAGGGCAGGTCACAAGCCGCGTCGCCCGAGCCCATGCCGGAGGCCGTCGTCCATGCTGGTTTTCATTCTTCGCCGTCTGGCGCAGGCCATCGTCGTCATGCTGACGGTGGCCTTCATCGCCTTCATGCTGTTCCAGTACGTCGGCGATCCGGTCAACAACCTGCTCGGCCAGGACGCCACGCCGGAGCAGCGCGAGCAGTTGCGCAAGGACCTGGGGCTCGATCAGAGCTTCATCGTGCAGTTCGCGCATTTCGCCGGCAACGCGGCGCAGGGCGAGTTCGGCGTCAGCCTGAAGCAGGGCCGCAAGGTGTCCGCGCTGATTGCCGAGCGCTTCCCGGCGACGCTTGAGCTGTCGGCGACCGCCGCCTTGATCGCGCTGGTGTTCGGCATCCCGCTCGGGGTCTATGCGGCATTGCGGCGCGGCAGCTTCGGGTCGCAGGTCCTGATGACCCTGTCCCTGCTCGGCGTGGCCTTGCCGACCTTCCTCATCGGCATCCTGCTGATCCTGGTCTTCGCGGTGCAGCTCGCCTGGCTGCCGAGCTACGGCCGGGGCGAGGTCGTGATGCTCGGCGCCTGGAGCACCGGGCTGCTGACCGGCGACGGACTGCGCCACCTGCTGCTGCCGGGCATCACGCTCTCCGTCTTCCAACTGACCCTGATCATGCGCATCGTGCGCGCCGAGATGCTGGAAGTGCTGCGCGCCGATTACATCAAGTTCGCGCGTGCCCGCGGTCTCAGCGATCGGACGATCTATTTCGGACATGCGCTGAAGAACACGCTGGTCCCCGTCATCACCATCACCGGCCTGCAGCTGGGATCGCTGATTGCCTTTGCGATCATTACCGAGACCGTGTTTCAATGGCCCGGCATGGGCCTGCTGTTCATCCAGGCGGTGCAGTTCGCCGACATCCCGGTGATGGCCGCCTACCTGTGCCTGATCTCGCTGATCTTCGTGGTGATCAACCTGGTCGTCGACCTGCTGTACTTCGCCGTCGATCCGCGCCTGCGCGTGGGCGGCGGCGCCCACTGACATGAATGCTCCGGAGCACCTGACCGCCGCCGCGGCGGGCACCTACCAGCGGCTCTTCGAGGCGCGCGGGGAGCTCGTCGCGCTGCGCCGCGAGCTGCACACGATGCCGGAACTCGGCTTCGAGGAGCATCGCACCGCCGCGCGCATCGTGCAGGCGCTGAAGGCCTGCGGCGTCGACGAGATCCACCAGGGCATGGGCCGCACCGGCGTCGTCGCGACCATCCATGGCCAGACGACCCCCGGCACGGCACCGCGGCTCTTCGGGCTGCGCGCGGACATGGACGCGTTGCCGCTGCGCGAGCAGAACGACTTCGCGTGGCGCTCGTCCACACCCGGACTGATGCACGCCTGCGGCCACGACGGCCATTGCGCGATGCTGGTGGGGACGGCCCGGTATCTGGCGCAGACGCGGCGCTTCGCCGGTACCGCCGTGCTGGTGTTCCAGCCTGGCGAAGAAGGCTACGGCGGCGCGCGCGAGATGATCGCCGACGGCCTGTTCGAGCGTTTCCCGGTCGAATCGATCTACGCGATGCACAACTGGCCGCACCTGCCGCCCGGCAAGATCGGCCTGAACCGCGGCGCGATGATGGCCGCGGCGGATCGCGTCAACATCACTATCCAGGGGCGCGGCGGCCACGGCGCGCATCCGCACCTGAGCGTTGATCCGGTGCTGATCGCCGGCCATGTGATCACCGCGGTGCAGAGCCTGGTGTCGCGCAACATCGCGCCGATCGAGCAGGCGGTGGTCAGCCTGTGCTCGATGCAGGCCGGGGAGCCCAGCGCCTTCAGCGTGATCCCCGAGCTCGCGCAATTGACCGGCACGGTGCGCAGCTTCAAGCCCGAAGTGCAGCAACTGCTCGAGGAGCGCATGACGCGACTCGTGGAGTCGGTCGCGCTGGGCTTCGGCGCGAGCGCGAAGGTGGACTACCAACGCCTGTATCCCGCCACGGTGAACAGCGCACGCGAAGCCGACTTCGCCGTGCGCGTCGCGCAATCGCTGGTCGGCGCCGAGAACGTCGATGACAAGCTCGTGCCGAGCATGGGCTCCGAGGACTTCGCCTTCATGCTGCAGGCCCGGCCGGGCGCCTATCTCCGGCTGGGTCAGGGCGGCCCCTGCGGCCTTCATCAACCGCGCTACGACTTCAATGACGAGATCCTGCCGCTCGGCTCCGCGCTGTTCGCGGCGCTGGTCGAGCAGGGGTTGCCCCTCGCGCCGCATTGAGCGGACCGCACCGATTCCGCTTCGTCCGCCATCGACCCGACAGCCGCCCTACCGACCCGAATGACCGCATCCCTCCCTCCACCGCCGGCCTCCGGTGCGCCGGCTTCGCGCCCGCCCAACGCGCTCAAGCGCTTCTTCGATGGCGACGTCTGGCACTCCTTCACCCGTTCGCCCTTCGCCATGGTCGCGGCCTTCGTCGCGCTGTGCTGTCTGGTCTGCGCGCTGTTCGCGACCTGGATCGCACCGCACGATCCGTTCGACCTGTCGGCGCTGGAGTTGATGGACTCGCGCCTGCCGCCGGCGTGGATCGAGGGCGGGTCGTCCAAATACCTGCTCGGCACCGACGACCAGGGCCGCGACCTGCTGTCCGCGATCATGTACGGCGCCCGGATCTCGCTGCTGGTGGGCGTGGCGTCGGTGATCCTGTCGATGATCATCGGCGTCGGGCTGGGCCTGCTGTCCGGCTTCGTCGGCGGCAAGGTCGACGCCCTCATCATGCGCATCTGCGACGTGATGCTGTCCTTTCCGTCGATCCTGATCGCGCTGCTGATCGACGGCATCGGCCGCGTGGTGTTCAAGGACGCGCACGAGTCGCTGGCCTTCGCCGTGCTGATCCTGGCCATCTCGCTGACCGGCTGGGTGCAGTACGCGCGCACGGTGCGCGGTTCGACGCTGGTCGAGCGCAACAAGGAGTATGTGCAGGCCGCGCGCGTGATCGGCGTGCAACCGCTGGCGATCATGTGGCGCCACGTGCTCCCCAATGTCACCGGCCCGGTGCTGGTGCTGGCGACGCTGCAGGTCGCCTCGGCGATCCTGACCGAGGCCACGCTGTCCTTCCTCGGGGTGGGCGTGCCGCCGACGAGTCCGTCGCTGGGCACGCTGATCCGCATCGGCAACGACTTTCTCTTCTCCGGCGAATGGTGGATCACGATCTGGCCCAGCACGATGCTGGTGTTGATCACGGTGTCGGTGAACATGCTCGGCGACTGGCTGCGCGACGCGCTCAACCCGCGCCTGCGCTGATTCGATGGACGGCCCCATGACCGCACCCGCACCCCTCCTGCAAGTCCGCCACCTGCGCGTGGAATTCCCGACCCGGCGCGGCACGCTGCTCGCGCTGGACGACGTGTCCTTCGACATCGCGCCCGGCGAGGTGCTCGGCGTCGTCGGCGAGTCAGGCGCCGGCAAGTCGCTGACCGGCGCGGCCATCATCGGGCTGCTCGAACCGCCGGGCCGCATCGCTGGCGGCGAGATCCTGCTCGACGGGAGGCGCATCGACAACCTGCCCGCGGACCAGATGCGCCGCGTGCGCGGCCGGCAGATCGGCGCGATCTTCCAGGACCCGCTGACCTCGCTGAATCCGCTGTACACGGTCGGACGGCAATTGATCGAGACGATCACCACGCACCTGGGCCTCAGCGCGAAGCAGGCGCGCGCCCGCGCGATCGAGCTGCTCGCGGCGACCGGCATCCCGGCGCCGGAGGCCCGCGTGGATCAGTATCCGCACCAGTTCTCCGGCGGCATGCGTCAGCGCGTGGTCATCGCGCTCGCGCTGGCCGCGGATCCGAAGCTGATCGTCGCCGATGAACCGACGACGGCGCTGGACGTGTCGATCCAGGCGCAGATCATTGCCCTGCTCAAGCGCGTCTGCCGGGAGCAGGGGGCCGCCGTGATGCTGGTCACGCACGACATGGGCGTGATCGCGGAGACCTGCGACCGCGTGGCCGTGATGTATGCCGGACGCGTCGCCGAGATCGGGCCGGTGCAGGAGGTCATTCATCGCCCCGGCCATCCATACACCTCCGGGCTGATGGGCTCCATCCCCGCGATGGACGAGGACCGCGAGCGGCTCGTGCAGATCGACGGCGCGATGCCGCGGCTCACGGCGATTCCCACCGGCTGTGCGTTCCATCCGCGTTGCCCCCGGGCGTTCGACCGCTGCCATGGGCAGCGACCTGAATTGATGCAGGCGCCGGCGACGGCCGCGGCGTGCTGGTTGCACGCGGCGGACCTGGCCGTGGCGCAGGGAGGTGTCGCATGACGGTGCTGAGCGAGACCGCCCGCGAGTCGGGATCGCCGGACGCGGCACCCGCGCCGGGCGAGGTGCTGGTCGACGTGCGTGATTTGGCCAAGACCTTCGACGTCTCGGCGCCTTGGTTGAACCGCGTGGTCGAGCGCAAGCCGCGCCAGTTCGTCCACGCGGTGGACGGCGTCAGCTTCAGGATCGAGAAGGGGCGCACGCTGGCGCTGGTCGGCGAATCAGGCTGCGGCAAGAGCACCGTGGCGCGACTGCTGGTCGGCTTGTACGCACCGACCCAGGGTGAGGTGCGCTTCGACGGCGCCGACATCGCGGCCACCTTGAAGGGGCCGAAGGCGCTCGCGCTGCGCCGCCGCATGCAGATGATCTTCCAGGATCCCTATGCGAGCCTGAATCCGCGCTGGAAGGTGCAGGACATCGTCGCCGAACCGCTGCGCGAGCACGGGCTGGTGCGCGATGCCCAGGCCTTGAAGCGGCGCGTCGGCGAGCTGCTGCAGTCGGTGGGACTCGCGCCGGCGGACGCGGAGAAATTCCCGCACCAGTTCTCGGGCGGTCAGCGCCAGCGCATCTCGATCGCGCGCGCCCTGGCGACCGAACCGGAGTTCCTCGTCTGCGACGAGCCGACCTCGGCGCTCGACGTCTCGGTGCAGGCGCAGGTGCTGAACATCATGAAGGACCTGCAGCGCAAGCAGGGGCTGACCTACCTGTTCATCTCCCACAACCTGGCCGTGGTGCGGCACGTGGCGGACCAGGTCGGCGTGATGTACCTCGGCCGGCTGGTCGAGCAGGCCGACAAGCGCGCGCTGTTCGCGGCACCGCGTCATCCGTACACGCGGATGCTGCTCGACGCGATTCCCGACATCCACATGTCGGGTCGATCGCGCACCCCCGTGCAGGGGGAGGTTCCCAATCCGCTGAATCCCCCGAGCGGGTGCAGCTTCCATCCGCGCTGCCCGCACGCGAACGCGCGTTGCAGCTCGGAGCGGCCGAAGCTGCTCGAGATCCAGGGGATCCGCGTGGCCTGTCACGCGGTGGAGGAGGGGCGGCTCTAGTTCGGGGCGCTGGCCGCGGAGGCCGGCACCGCGGCTGGCGAAACGGCCCCCGAGGTCGGATGCTTCGCATGCTGGGGCAGCTGCAGCGGGCGCTTCTGGCCGCAGGCGGCCAGGGCGAACACGGCGGCGCACAACATCAGGGTCGTCATGGCCTTGGCGCCGCCGCGACGGGCCGGCGTGGAGGCAGCGCCTACACTTCGCGTCTTCACGTTCTTCATGGGCACGCAGTCTAGTCCCAGCGCGCCCGCTTTCGACTTCACATGACCGCCACTCCGCTGACAGACGCCGAATACGATGCCCGCACCGACGCCGTGCTGGCCAGCATCGAATCGAAGATCGACGCGTGGCTCGACGACGACGTGATCGATGTCGACCAGCATCGCACCGGGGGGCTGCTTGAGCTCGAGTTTCCGGATCGCAGCAAGATCGTCGTCAACACACAGCCGCCGCTGCATGAGTTGTGGCTTGCGTCTCGCCGCGGCGGGTATCACTTCAAGTTCGCCGACGGCCAGTGGCGAGACACCAAGGACGGCAAGGAGTTCTTCGCGCGCCTGTCGGAGGAGGCTACCCACCATGGCGGGAAACCGCTGACCTTCCCGGGCGCCTGATCCTTCCGCCCGGACGGTCTTCGCGACGTCCGCGAACAAGGGCGCCCCGAGGGGCGCCTTTGTGCTGCCGCGCCGGTCAGCGCTTGAAGAGATCGAGGATGCTCTTCTTCTCTTCCTCGGTGCCCGAGGTCGGCACGTGTTCCTCGTTGCCGAGCGCCTTCACGCCATTGGTGCCCGCGAACTCGTCGTAGAACCATTCGCCGTTGAGATTGACCACGCCTTCGGGCGGCTGGATCTCCTGGACCGGCGTGTTGCGCAGCGCGTACTGCATGAACTCGATCCACACCGGCAACGCGAGTCCGCCGCCGGTTTCGCGATCGCCCAGCTTGCGCGGCTGGTCGTAGCCGATCCAGACGACCGACACCAGTTCCGGCTGGAAGCCCGCGAACCACGCGTCCATCGAGTCGTTGGTCGTCCCCGTCTTGCCGTAGATGTCGGGACGCTTGAGGGTCGCCTGCGTGCGCGCCGCCGTGCCGCTGCGCGCCACTTCCTGCAGCAGGCTGTCCATCAGGAAGGCGTTGCGCGGCTCGATCGCGCGCTGCGAGTCCTCGAAGGGCTTGGGCTGCTGCTGGTAGAGCACGCGTCCGCCATGGTCCGTGATCCGCTGCACCAGCTGCGGCGCGATCCGGTAGCCGCCGTTGGCGAAGACCGAATAGGCCTGCGCCATCTGCATCGGCGTCACCGAACCGGCGCCCAGCGCCATCGTCAGGTAGGCGGGATGCTTGTCCGCGTCGAAGCCGAAGCGCGTGATCCAGTCCTGCGCGTACTTCACCCCCACCGACTGCAGTACGCGGATCGACACCATGTTCTTGGACTTGGCCAGGGCGCGCCGCAGCGGCATCGGGCCGTCGAACTGACCGTCGTAGTTCTTCGGTTCCCACGGCTGGCTGCCGGTCGTCGTCGCGTCGAAGAAGAGTGGTCCGTCGTTGACCACCGTCGCACCGTTGAAACCCTTCTCCAGCGCCGAGGAGTAGATGAACGGCTTGAAGCTCGAACCCGGCTGCCGCCAGGCCTGCGTGACGTGGTTGAACTTGTTCTTGTTGTAGTCGAAGCCGCCGACAAGGGCCCGCACGCTGCCATCCTTCGGGCTCAGGGCCACCATGGCGCCCTCGACCTCCGGGAGTTGCGTGATCGTCCACTCGTCCTTGTTGTTCCTGGTCAGCTTGATCACACGGATCACGGCGCCGCGCCGGATACGCGTCTTCGGGTTGCCCTTTTCGGACAGCCCCGAGGTGGCAGGCTTCAGGCCCTCCCCGGTGATGGTCACCGACTCGCCGCTCTGCAGTGCCGCCACGACCTGCTTCGGACTGGCTTCCAGCACGACGGCCGCCAGCAGCTCGTCGTTGGCGGGATGGTCGGACAGCGCCTCCGCAATGCGGGTGTCCAGTTCCTTCGGATCGCCCGGCAGGTCCACGTAGGCCTCGGGGCCGCGGTACACCTGGCGCCGTTCGTAGTCCATGATCCCGCGGCGCAACGCGCGATAGGCCCGCTCCTGCTCGTCGGCGTGCAACGTCAGGTAGACATTCAGGCCGCGCGTGTAGGCCTCGTCGCCGTACTGGCTGAAGATCAGCTGGCGCGCCAGTTCGGCCACGTATTCGGCATGGCTCGCGGCTTCCTGTGGCGGCCGGATCCGCAATTTCTCGGCCTTGGCCTGGGCATGCTGCTCGGGCGTGATGAAGCCCATTTCCAGCATCCGGTCGATGATGTATTGCTGGCGCAACACTGCCCGACGCGGATTGTTGATGGGGTTGTAAGCAGATGGTGCTTTCGGCAACCCGGCGAGCATCGCCGCCTCGGCGATCGACAGGTCCTTGAGCGGCTTGCCGAAATAGACCTCGCTGGCCGCCGCGAACCCGTAGGCGCGATGTCCCAGGAAGATCTGGTTCATGTAGATCTCGAGGATCTTCTCCTTGGGCAGTGCGCTCTCGATCTTCAGCGCCAGCAGGATCTCGTAGATCTTGCGGGTGAAGGTCTTCTCCGTGGAGAGATAGAAGTTGCGCGCGACCTGCATGGTGATCGTCGAGGCGCCCTGGCTCTTGGACTCGCTGACGTTGGCCAGGCCGGCCCGGATCACGCCGAGGTAGTCCACGCCGCCATGCTGATAGAAGCGGGCGTCCTCGATGGCCAGGATCGCGTCCTGCATCACCTTGGGAATCTCGCGGATGTCGGAGTAGCTGCGGCGCTCCTCGCCGTACTCGGCCAGCAGCTGGCCTTCGCTGGACATGACCCGCAAGGGCAGCTTCGGCCGGTAGTCGGTGAGTCCGCTGATGTCGGGCAGTTGCGGGTAGGCGATCGCCAGCGCCATGCCGACCAGCAGCACGACCGCCCCCGCTCCGGCGAGCGTCAGGCCGAACAGCCATCCGAGCAGCCGCACGAACCATGGCCGGCGCGGCCGGCCGTCGCCCTTGGGCTTCTTGCGGGCGCCGTCGCCTTTCTCTTTCCTGGGAGCGGTGCCCTTGCCCGGATCGGACGGGGCGTCGAAGGAGGGTTCGTTGTCGGAGGAATTCTTCGAGGGCATGGGCCGGAGTGTGCAATCTTGCGTGCCTGGCCGCGCCCCTATCAGGGCCTGTACGGGTGACGATGCGGGCCGCGAGCGACGATTATAGGAAGCGCCCGAAGTGGGGCTCCGCGGGAGGCTGCCAGCGGCCGCTTGACTGTTACAAGTGTTGGCGAGCTTTCGTGGACACTGCGCGGCTGCCTTTTCTTCCTCCCCGCCACATCCCTTCCAAGGAGGGTCGGGAGGGGGATTGGGTAAAGCGGGAATCTGACGCGAAACCGTATGGAAAGGGGAGTAAAGCGGCCTTTTTTGGGCCCTTTACCACCCATCGGTGGCGTGTATGTTACGCAACGCTGCGTTACTTGCTGTGACCGCTTTGCCTTGGGGCGACAAAGGCTTTGCTGATAGCATTCAAGTAACTTATTAACAAACCGGCGCATGAGCGGCGCGTTGGGGGAACGCATCATGGGGCTGTTGGACCTACTGCGCGGACGTGCGCATCCACCCATGATTGGCCTGGACATCTCATCGTCCAGTGTCAAGCTTGTGGAATTGAGTCAAAACTCGAATGGCGAATACGTGCTTGAACGTTTCGCCACCGAGCCATTCGAAAAAGGCTGGATTACCGACGGCCAGATCGAGAAATTCGACGAGGTCGCGGACGCGGTACGCCGGGTGGTCACGCGCAGTGGCAGCAGGACCCGGCAGGCGTCCCTGGCGATGCCGCAAAGCTCCGTGATCACCAAGAAGATCATGCTGCCGGCAGGCCTCCGCGAAGAGGAGCTCGAGCTGCAGGTCGAGGCCGAAGCCAACCAGTACATCCCGTTCTCGCTGGACGAGGTCTCGCTGGATTTCTGCGTCATCGGACCGAGCCCGACCTCGGTCGGTGACGTCGAGGTGCTGATCGCCGCCTCGCGCAAGGATCGCGTGCAGGACCGCCAGGCGCTGGCGGAGGCCGCGGGCCTGAAGCCGGTCGTCCTGGATATCGAATCCCACGCCTCGCGGATGGCGGTCGGCCGGTTGGTCGAGACGCTGCCCAATGAGGGCAAGGACGCCTTGGTGGCCTTGTTCGAGATTGGCGCGGACACGACCTCGCTGAAGGTGCTGCGCGACGACGAGATGCTCTATGACCGCGACCAGGCTTTCGGCGGTTCGCAGTTGACCCAGTTGATCTCGCGCCAGTACGGCTTCTCGTTCGAGGAAGCGGAGCAGAAGAAGCTCAGCGGCGAGCTGCCGGACGACTACGAGGCGCAGGTGCTGAATCCCTTCGTCGACTCGCTGTCGCAGGAGATCGGCCGGGCGCTCCAGTACTTCTTCACCAGCACGCCGCATCACAAGGTCCATTACGTGATGCTCGCCGGCGGCACCGCCACGCTGCCTGGGCTCAAGGAGCGCGTGACGGAACTGACCGGGTTCGCCTGCATGGTGGTCAACCCGTTCGAGAACATGGTGCTGGGCTCCGCCGTGCGTGAATCCAAGCTGCGCCGTGAAGCACCGGCCTACCTGACGGCATGCGGCCTCGCCATGCGGAGGTTCTTTCAGTGATTCTGATCAACCTGCTCCCGCACCGCGAGGAGAAGCGCAAGCGCCGCAAGGCCGCGTTCTTCGTCGGGCTGGGAATGTCCTTCGCCGTCGGCATCCTGATCGCCGCCTTCATCTACCTGCTGCTGCAGCAGTTGACGGCAGCCCAGGCCGCTCGCAATGATTTCCTGAAGGCCGAGATCACCAAGCTCGACGTCCAGATCAAGGACATCGCGACCTTGAGGGCGGAGATCGAGGCGCTGCGTGCGCGCCAGCGCGCCGTCGAGAACCTCCAGAGCGATCGCAATACGCCGGTGCACCTGCTCAACGAGCTGGCGAAATTCACGCCCGAGGGCGTGTTCCTCCAGTCGGTGCGCCAGGCCAACAAGGCCGTGGTGGTGGCGGGGGTGGCGGCGTCCAACGAGCGCGTGTCCGAAATGCTGCGCAACCTGAGCCGCGCCGAATGGGTGGAGAACCCCGATCTCGTCGAGATCAAGGCGGCGCCCGTGAATCCGCGCGACCCGCGCCGGCTGTTCGATTTCTCCATCAAGGTCGGGATCAAGAGCGCGACGCCGGAACCTGCAGCCGGTGCCGCCAGCGGCCCCGGCGCCAAGCCGAACGCGCCGGCGAAGAAGGCGTGAGGACACCATGGCAACGCTGAAAAATCTGGACCTCAATGCCTGGTTCGCGGACTTCTCCGGGCAGTTCCAGAACCTGAACATGCAGGAGCCAGGCCAGTGGCCGCCGGCCCCGCGCTACGCCGCCTTCGCCGTCGTCGCCCTGATGACCGTGGGCCTGGGCTGGTTCGCCGTCCTGTCCGACGAGCAGTCGGCGCTGGACGCCGAGGTTCAAAAGGAACCGCAGTTGAAGGAAGACTTCAACAACAAGCTGACGCAGGCGGTCAACTTGCCGGAACTGCGCAAGCAGAAGAGCCAGGTCGAAGAGTACGTGCTCCAGCTCGAGAAGCAACTGCCCGGCAAGGCGGAAATGGACGCGCTGCTGTCGGACATCAACCAGGCAGGGCTGGGCCGAGGTCTTCAGTTCGAGCTGTTCCGGCCGGGCGGCATCGTCATGCGCGACTATTACGCCGAGCAGCCGATCGCCATCAAGGTCACGGGCCGGTATCACGACATCGGCGCCTTCACGGCGGACGTCTCGAACCTGTCGCGCATCGTGACGCTCCATGACCTGGCGATCGTCGTGCCGGGCGCGGGGAACAATCCGAACACGCCTCCGCGGACCGATACCAACGCGACCTTGACGATGGAAGCGACGGCCCGGACCTATCGCTACCTTGACCCGACCGAGGTCGAGGAACAGAAGAAGGCCGCGGCGGCCGCGGAGAAGAAGAAATGACGCGCCTCGTTCGCTCCCATGCGGCGTCGTCTGGCACGACGGCGTCGAATCGAGTGTCTGTCCGGGTGGTCGGCCTGATCGGCCTGGCCCTGACGGGCGCCATGCTGGCGGGTTGCACGTCCAGCACCGACGAACTCCAGCAGTGGATGGACGAGCAGCGGCAGCAGACGCGGCCGACCGTCAAGCCGCTGACGCCACCGAAGACCTTCCAGCCGCAGCCTTACGAGGCGCAGGCGGTGGTCGATCCTTTCAGCACGCAGAAGCTGACGGTGGCGCTGCGGCGCGAGGCCAGCCAGCCCAGTTCGCTGCTGGCGGCCGAGATGAAGCGCCGCCGCGAGCCGCTGGAGGCCTTCCCGCTGGATTCGATGTCCATGGTCGGCAGCGTGTCCAGGGACGGCCGCCCATATGCGTTGTTGCGGGTGGACAACCTGCTGTATCAGGCGCGGGTCGGTGATTACATGGGTCAGAACTTCGGCCGCATCACCAAGATCAGCGAAACCGAAATCACGTTGCGAGAAGTCGTCCAGGACGCTGCGGGCGAATGGATTGAACGCACCAGTACTCTCCAGCTTCAGGAGCAGGGACGATGAAGAACACGGTTGTGGAGAACGCTTCGATGAGCGTCCGTACAAGGGAACCAGAGGGGCGCGTCAGGCGCTGGCAGGCGCTGGCGTGCGCGGTGGGTCTGGCGGTGCTCCTGCCGGTCCAGGCCTGGGCGCAGAACATGATTCGCTCGATCAGCGCGACGCAGCAATCCGGTACGGACATCGTCCGCATCGAATTGGCACAGCCGCTGACCGAAGTGCCGCGTGGCTTCGCCGTGCAAGTGCCGCCACGCATCGCGTTGGATCTTCCGGGGGTGGCCAACGGCCTGGGGCGCAATGCGGTCGAGATCAATTCCGGCAACATGCGTTCGGCCAACGTCGCGCAGGCTGGAGATCGCTCGCGCGTCGTGCTGAACCTGCGCCAGGCCAGCACCTACCGTGCGCAATTGCAGGACAACTCGCTGCTGATCTTCCTGGACGTGGCCGCGGGTGCCGCACAGGCGGCTGCTCCTGCCACGACGGCCGCGGCCTCCGAACCTGTGCACTTCGCCCCGAGCCAGAATGCAGCAGCGCAGGGCCTGCAGGACATCGACTTCCGTCGTGGCAATGATGGCGCGGGGCGCGTGGTCGTGAACCTGCCCAGCAGCCAGGTCGGCGTGGACATCCAGCAGCAGGGCCAGAACCTGGTCGTGGAATTCCTGCGCAGCACGCTGCCGGAACGTCTGCGCCGCAAGCTGGATGTGACGGATTTCGGCACGCCGGTTCAGTCGATCGTCGCCACGCAGCAGGGCGATCGCGTGCGGCTGGTCGTGACCCCCAAGGGAATCTGGGAACACAGCGCCTATCAGAGTGACAACCAGTTCGTGCTGGAGGTCCGTCCCCAGAAGGTCGATCCAAACAAGCTGACGCAAGGTCCGGGCTACAGCGGCGACAAGCTGAGCCTGAATTTCCAGAACATCGATGTGCGTGCCTTGCTGCAGGTCATCGCTGACTTCACCAACTTCAACGTCGTGACCAGCGACACGGTCACCGGCAATGTGACCCTCCGGCTCAAGGACGTTCCCTGGGACCAGGCGCTGGACATCATTCTGCAGGCCAAGGGCCTGGGCATGCGCAAGTCCGGCAACGTGTTGTGGATCGCGCCGAAGGAGGAGTTGGCCAACAAGGAAAAGGCGGAGCTCGAGGCCAAGCAGGCGGTCGCCCAACTGGAGCCACTGCGCACGCAGTCCTTCCAGATGAACTACACCAAGGCGGAAGAAGTCGCCAAGGGGTTGACCGGGCAGAACAACCAAGGTGGCGGTACCACGCAGACCTCGCGCATCCTTTCGTCGCGCGGTAGCGTGATCTGGGAGACCCGCACGAATCAGCTGTTCGTGAGCGACATTCCGTCCAAGCTGGAAGAGATCCAGGCGCTGATTGCCAAGATCGACGTGCCGGTGCGCCAGGTGCTGATCGAGGCTCGCATCGTCGAGGCGGACGACAAGTTCGGCCGCGCGCTGGGCGTCAAGCTGGGCGCGAGCGATCTGCGCGGCCGTCAGGGCGGCATCCCCGGCTACAGCGTCGGTGGTAGCAACTACGTGACCATCGGTGGCAACTATTCCGCCGTCGGCTCGGCGACCAACCAGCAGACGGCCTACAACTACGCCGACTCGCAATTCGTGAACCTGCCGGCCAACGTTGCGGGCGACGCCTTCGGTGGCGCGACGGCAGCGAATTTCGCGCTGTCGCTGTTCAGCGCCACGGCGAACCGGTTCTTGAACCTTGAGATTTCCGCCCTGGAGGCTGACGGACGCGGCAAGGTGGTGTCGAGCCCCCGTGTCGTCACTGCCGACCAGACCAAGGCACTGATCGAGCAGGGCGAAGAAATCCCGTATCAGCAGTCGACGTCGAGCGGTGCGACGTCGATCACCTTCAAGAAGGCCGTGCTGAAACTGGAGGTCACGCCCCAGATCACGCCGGAAGGCAACGTGATCCTGACGGTGGACGTCAACAAGGACAGCCGCGGCACGCTGACCCCTCAGGGCTACGCGATCAACAACAAGCACGTGCAGACGCTGGTGCTGGTCGAGAACGGGGGCACGGTGGTGATTGGTGGGATCTACACGCAGGAAGATCTCGAGAGCGAGAACAAGGTGCCTTACCTGGGTGACATCCCGCTGCTGGGCAACCTGTTCAAGAACAAGTCGCGCAGCACCGCCAAGACCGAACTGCTGATCTTCATCACGCCGAAGGTGGTGAGCGATCGGGTCACTGCGACGCGCTGAGCGAGGCCGGCGCCTCGCGCCGGGACCGCTCGCCGCGAAGCAGCGCAGTCAAAGCGCGTTCGCTGTAGAAAAGCCGCCACAAGAGCCGGAAAGGGCCGGTGGCGCGAACGCATTTCAGAGAGGATGCCGCGGCCGGGCAAAACGCCGCGGGCGCAGGAGTAGCAAGACATGAAGCGAATCGAACGAGTGGCCAGCACGAGCGTCGGTGAACGATCCGGGATGACGCGCGGCGCTGCCCGCCTGATGTTGACGGCCACGATGGTCGCCGTATTGGCCGCTTGCGGCGGCGGCGGCGGTGACGCCGGCACGCCGGCGGTCGGAGGCGGAGGCGGCACTGGCGGCGGTTCCACGCCGGTGGTCACGACGCCGAAGATGACGATCTCGTTGTCGACGGCAACGGTCACTTCCACGTCCCCGGCGACGGTGGTCGCGTCCTTGCGCACTGCCAACGGCACGCCGATTGCAGGTGTCGTCGTCAATTTCGCCACGACCGGTAACCTGGGCAAGTTCGACGTGACTTCCGCCCTGACAAACGACAGCGGTGATGCCACCGTCACGCTGACTCCGGCCAGTGCGACCAGCGCCGGTGCCGATACGGTCACCGCATCCGCTTCCGTGAACGGCACCCCCTTGACGGCCAGCGGTGGGTTCCAGCTCGCCGCGACGAACGTGACGATCGCCTCCCTGACGTCCGACCTCACGACGCTGCCGCCCAATGGCGAGACTACGCTGACCGTCCGGCTGTCGGATGCCGCCATCGGCACGCCGGTGGCCGTAGCGCTGACTTCCGCCTGCGCCACCGCCGGCCATGGCACGCTGACCCCCCCGACAGGCGTTACGACGACCACCGGGGTGGCGACCTTCCGCTTCCGGGACAACAGCTGCGGCAGCTTCCAGACGCGGGACACCTATCAGGCGTCGATCAGTGGCAACACGTCGACGCAGACTCTGAACCTGCCGGTGGGCGCGCCCGCCGCGCAGAGCATTCAGGCCAGCTCGACGACGACCCAGACGATCTACCTCAAGGGATCGGGCTACACCGAGTTCGCCAATGTGACCTTCCGACTCGTGGATGCGTCCGGCAACGGCGTGCCAAACCAGGCGATCGATCTGACCGCCAACATCTGGTCGGGCGGGCTGACGCTGGACGGTGTCACGCAGACAACACTGACCAAGAACACCGACAACAACGGGGACGTCGTGGTCCGTGTCAACTCCGGCACGGTCCCGACGCCGGTGCGTGTGCTGGCCGCTCTGCATTCGAATCCGTCGATCTCGACGGTGTCGAGCGCGCTGTCGATCGCGGTGGGACTGCCTTCGCAGATCAACTTCTCGCTGGCTCAGGCTGCGCCCAACATCGAAGGCCTGGAACTGAACGGCACCGAGAACTCGTACACGGTGATCGCGTCGGACCGTATGGGCAACCCCGTGCCTGACGGAACGGCCATCAACTTCGTCACCGAGGGGGGGCAGGTGGTGAGCAATGTGTTCACCGCCAAGGATGCGAACGGCATCGCGAAGGCAACGGCGAAGTTCAACACGGCCGATCCCCGTCCCCGTGACGGCCGCGTGACCATTGTGGCCTACGCACTGGGCGAAGAGTCGTTCGTCGATACCAACGGCAACAACGTCTACGATGCGGGCGAAGACTTCCAGGACCTCGGCGCCGTTTTCCTGGATCGGCTCTACAACAATTTCTTCAACACGACGGACCAGTTCATCAAGCAAGATGACGGTAGCGGATCCACGGCCTGCGCCGCATCGACGACCGAGCCCGGGAAGTCGCTATTCGCTTTCAGCGCCTACACACCGAACAAGCCGCTGACCTGCGACGGCAAACAGGGTCGAGCCTACGTGCGCCGCGCGGTCGAGACCATTTACTCCTCTGGAACCGCGGACATTGTCTGGGGCACCAGCGCGCCGAGCAACTTGCGCGCGCCTTCGCTGGCGGAGTGCCCCAGCCGCCGAGACGGCCCGGCGGACTCGGCTCGTCTTGGCCTGGTCACATTCAAGGAATACAGGGGCGTGGACGACAACGGTGTGGCCGTGAACTTCGATGGCTACTCTGCCGAGGACACGCCGCGTCGCAACCTGGTGAAGTACACGCGTGTCGGTGGTGGCACGCTGTATTCAGGTGGTGACGCGTCGCTGCTGCTGTCGTTCCTCGTCAGTGACAGCAACGACACCGCCTTCAATCCGATGCCCGCTGGCTCGACGGTATCCGCGACGGGTACTGACGGCCTGACCGTGACGATGCAGGGTGGCGCGAAGACGCCGGGTGCGACGGCCCCCACCGGCGCCAATGTGCTAGTGAAGTTCGCCGACAACACGGCTGCCGGCACTGTGTTCATCACCGTCACATCGCCCAGCGGAGTCGCGCGTACTTTCACCCAGGCGATCTCCAAGGCCGCTGTGCCGGGTGCGGTGGCGTGCCCCTGACGATCTCCCTGGTCGGCATGCCCGGCGGTGGCAAATCCACCGTCGGTCGCCTGCTGGCGAGGCAGCTCGACATTGCTTTCCTGGACTCCGACGCCGAGATCGAAAAGGATCTCGGCGGCGAGACGATCAAGGACTACTTCGCCCGTGAGGGCGAAGTGTCGTTTCGGGACCTGGAATCTCGAACCATCGCGCGCCTGCTCGACGATGCGAGGGCTGGCCGGGAGATAGTGCTGGCCACCGGCGGTGGTGCCGTGCTGCGCGAGATCAATCGCGACCGGCTCAAGTCGCATTCGACAGTCGTGTACCTTCGGTCGTCGCCTGAAGAACTCTTCAGGCGCCTGCGGCACGACACCCAGCGGCCGCTGCTTCAAGTGGCCAATCCGTTGGCCAAGCTGCGCGAACTCTACGGGCAGCGCGATCCCCTCTATCGGCGCTGCGCGCATTTCGTGCTCGAGTCGAGCCGGCCCTCGGTGCACGGCTTGACCAACATGATCTTGATGCAGTTGGAGCTGGCGGGGCTGATCGACCCGGCACGGGTCGCTGCCACCGTCGGGGCTGGCGAGGCCCCGTACACTTCCAGGAATGACCGCTCCGTTTCCTGATTCCACGCGCCCCGAAGTGGCCCCGCCCACCGGTACATCGACGGTCGCCATCGATCTCGGGGACCGTCGCTACGACATCCTCATCGGCCCTGCACTGTTCGACGCGCCGGCAACCTGGTCCGGGCTGCCGCGTGCCTCCTCCGCGCTGATCGTGACCAACGAGGTGGTGGCACCGCTCTATCTGGAGCGTTTGAAGAAGCAGCTGACGTCCCACTATGCGCGGATCGACGAGGTCGTGCTGCCGGACGGCGAGCAACACAAGAGTCGGGAATCGCTCGACGTGGTCATCGACCACCTGCTGGCTCGTGCCGCCGATCGAAAGACGGTGCTGTTCGCCCTGGGAGGTGGAGTGATCGGCGACCTGACCGGTTTCGCCGCGGCCATCTACATGCGCGGCGTGCCGTTCGTGCAGGTGCCCACCACCTTGCTGGCGCAGGTCGACTCGTCGGTCGGCGGAAAGACGGCCATCAATCACCCACGCGGGAAGAACATGGTGGGCGCGTTCTATCAGCCGGTGCGCGTGGTCGCGGACCTGGACACGCTCGACACCTTGCCGGATCGCGAGCTCTCGGCCGGACTGGCCGAAATCATCAAGTACGGTCCGATCGCCGATGCCGCCTTCCTCGACTGGATCGAGGAACATCTGGATGCGTTGCTGGCGCGCGATAAGTCCGCGCTGGCTTACGCCGTGAAGCGCAGCTGCGAGATCAAGGCCTGGGTTGTCGGCCAGGATGAACGCGAGGCCGGCCTGCGCGCCATCTTGAATTTCGGCCACACCTTCGGCCATGCCATCGAGACCGGCCTCGGCTATGGTGCCTGGTTGCACGGGGAGGGCGTGGGCTGCGGCATGGTGCTGGCGTCCGAGCTGTCGCACCGCCTGGGCCTCGTGCCGGTGGACTTTGTGGAGCGGATGACCCGGTTGATCGAGCGAGCGGGTCTGCCCGTGAAGGCACCGCCGATGATCATCGAGCGGTGGCTGGACCTCATGCGGGTCGACAAGAAGAACGAAGGCGGGGAGATCCGCTTCGTCGTCATCGAAGGCCTGGGCAAGGCCGGCATGCGGGGCGCCTCGGACGAGCTGGTCGCCGAGGTGATTGCCGCGCACACCGTCCCGGCAGCTCGTTGAGCGGCTGGACCAACGATGAAGATGCTGCGCGCGCCCCATGCCTCCGATCCCGCGCGCAGCCGCGGCAGGCGGCATCCCGAAGCGCCGGCGCCCACGCGCAGCGAGTTCCAGCGGGATCGCGATCGTATCGTCCACAGCACGGCATTCCGCCGGCTGGTCTACAAGACGCAGGTGTTTCTCAACCATGAAGGCGACCTCTTCCGCACGCGGCTGACGCATTCGCTGGAGGTTGCTCAACTGGGGCGTTCGATCGCGCGCAGCCTCGCCCTCGACGAGGATCTCGTCGAGACGATCGCCCTGGCGCATGACCTGGGCCACACGCCGTTCGGCCATGCGGGACAGGATGTGCTGGACGACTGCATGAAGGCGCATGGCGGCTTCGAGCACAACCTGCAGTCCTTGCGAGTGGTTGACAAGCTCGAGCAACGCTATCCGGCCTTCGATGGGCTCAACCTCAGCTTCGAGAGCCGGGAGGGCATCCTCAAGCACTGCAGCAGGCGCGACGCCCAGCGCATCGAGGATCGAGAGCCGGGAGGCGTGGCGGCTCGCTTCCTCCGGGGCGGGCAACCAAGCCTGGAAGCGCAGCTCTGCAATCTGGCGGACGAGGTGGCCTACAACGCGCATGACGTCGACGACGGCGTTCGCTCCGGGCTGCTGACACTGGAGCAACTGGAGCAGGTGCCGCTGGTGCATTGCCATTTGCGCGAGACGCTGGGCGCCTATGCGAGCCTCAACGGCAAGCGTCTGTTGGCGGAAACCATCCGCCGGATGCTGTCGCAGCAAGTCTACGACATCATCGACGCCACCCGGTCGGCCATCGATGTCGCCGCGCCGGCCGACGCCGAGGATGTTCGCGGCAAGGGGCCGCTGGTTCGCTTCAGCACCGAGATGCGTCAGGCCAGCACCGAGCTCAAGCGCTTCCTGTTCGCCAACCTGTACCGACATCCGGTCGTGCAGGAGCAGCGCCACCGGGCCGAGCAGGTGCTGCGGGAACTCTTCCAGATCTATCTCACCGAGCCGTCGCGGCTGCCGGCGGATTTTGCAGGCAGCGAGGATCATGCGCGCGCGTGCGCCGATTACATCGCCGGCATGACCGACCGCTTCGCCATGAAGGAGCACGAGCGGCTGACGGGCAAGCGGCTCATCGCATAATTGGGGACAGACTACTGTCCCCACCATGGCACGACTTCCCCGGCTGGCGCTCGCCGGCCATCTTCACCACCTGATCCACCGCGGCCACAACTTGCAGCCCATCGTTGTCGACGATGAGGACCGCAAGACCTTGCTTGCCGCCTTGCAGGACAGCGCCGCCACGCACAAGGTCGCGATCCACGCCTATGTGCTGATGCCCAACCACATTCATTTGCTGGCGACACCGTCGAGCGACGATGGCTTGAGCCGCATGATGCAAGCGCTGGGCCGGCGCTATGTGGGCGCCTTCAATCTGCGTCACGGTCGCGTCGGCACGCTCTGGGAAGGGCGTTTCCGTGCCGCGCCGCTGGAGGCCGAGTCCCATCTGCTGGCCGTGATGCGCAGCATCGAACTCAACCCTCAGCGGGCCGGCTTCTGCCTCGATCCGGGCGACTACGCCTGGTCCTCCGCCGCGCACCATCTTGGTCGTCGGCGGGATCCACTGGTCATGGATCCTCCTGGGTTCTGGGCGCTGGGTAATACACCCTTTGAACGTGAACTCGCCTGGCGGCGCTGGCTGGAAGAGGGCGAGGCGGAGGCAGGGCGGCAGCAGTTGATCGACTCGGCGCTGAAGGGCTGGCCGCTGGGCTCCGCACGTTTCTTGCAATTGCTCGGGGAACTCAGTGCGCGCCCCATGACGCCCCGCCCCCGAGGTCGGCCCCGTAAGGTCAAGCTTTCCGATCCCGGCTAAGCCTTTGCGAATCGGCTGCCAAGCCTTTCAGTCAATCTGTCCCCATTTAACAGCAGTCGCCGCGCAACGAAGCTATTATTTCGAGACTGACCCTATTTAGTTCTGCTTGTGCCGCTCGGGCGCGAGGCCTTAACCTGCGCGGGTTCCGTTTTCCAAGAGTCCAGGAGGCCACCGATGTCGGCAGCTCAAGATCCGTGCACTGCGCAGTCCCCGTCCGCCAACGAGATCCGAGAGCTCGCAGCTCACGGGCTTTACAACGGCGCCAATGAAAAGGACGCCTGCGGCCTGGGCTTCGTCGCGCACATCAAGGGCCAGAAGGCGCATCACATCGTTCAGCAGGGCCTGAAGATCCTCGAGAACCTCGATCACCGCGGCGCGGTTGGCGCGGACAAGCTGATGGGCGACGGTGCCGGCATCCTGATCCAGATCCCGGACGAGTTCTATCGCGCCGAAATGGCCCGGCAGGGGGTCACCCTGCCTCCGCCGGGGGAGTACGGCGTCGGCATGATCTTCCTGCCCAAGGAACATGCGTCGCGCCTGGCCTGCGAGCAGGAACTCGCGCGTGCCATCAAGGCCGAGGGACAGGTGTTGATCGGCTGGCGCGACGTGCCGGTGGACCGCGACATGCCGATGTCGCCAACCGTTCGGGAGAAGGAGCCGATCATCCGGCAAATCTTCATCGGTCGTGGCCCGGACATCATCGTTCCCGACGCGCTCGAGCGGAAGCTGTACGTGATCCGCAAGACCGCCTCCAGTGCGATCCAGGCGCTCAAGCTGACGCACAGCCGCGAGTACTACGTGCCCTCGATGAGCTGCCGCACTGTCATCTACAAGGGACTGCTGCTGGCCGACCAGGTCGGCAAGTACTACAAGGATTTGGCCGATCCCCGCGTGGTCAGCGCGATCGCGCTGGTGCACCAGCGTTTCTCGACCAATACCTTCCCCGAGTGGCCACTCGCCCACCCGTACCGGATGGTCGCTCACAACGGCGAGATCAACACGGTCAAGGGCAACTTCAACTGGATGCGTGCACGTGAAGGCGTCATGAGGTCCCCTGTGCTGGGCGACGATCTCAGGAAGCTATATCCGATCAGCTTCGAGCATCAATCCGATACGGCGACCTTCGACAACGCCATCGAACTGCTGACCATGTCGGGCTATCCGCTCGCGCATGCCGCGATGATGATGATCCCGGAAGCCTGGGAGCAACATGAGCTGATGGACGAGCGGCGCCGGGCCTTCTACGAGTACCACGCCGCGATGATGGAGCCCTGGGACGGCCCTGCCGCGATGGTCTTCACCGATGGCCGTCAGGTCTGCGCCGCGCTGGACCGGAACGGCCTGCGTCCCGCCCGCTATTGGGTGACCGATGACGACCTGGTCGTCCTCGCGTCCGAGTCCGGCGTGCTGCCGATCCCCGAGTCGCGTGTCGTCAAGAAGTGGCGGCTGCAGCCCGGCAAGATGTTCTTGATCGACCTTGAGCAGGGGCGCATCATCGACGACGAGGAGCTGAAAACCCAGTACGCGAACGCCCGCCCTTACCGGCAGTGGATCGAGAACGTGCGCGTCAAGCTGGATGAGATCCCCGCGCCGGAGGCGCTCGCGCCGGTCTTCCCGGCCTCGCTGCTGGACCGCCAGCAGGCGTTCGGTTTCACGCAGGAGGACATCAAGTTCCTGCTCGCGCCGATGGCGACGAACGGCGAGGAAGGCATCGGCTCGATGGGCAACGACAGCCCGCTGGCCGTGCTGTCCGACAAGAACAAGCCGCTCTACAACTACTTCAAGCAGCTTTTCGCCCAGGTCACCAACCCGCCGATCGATCCGATCCGGGAAGCGATCGTGATGTCGCTGAACAGCTTCATCGGACCGAAGCCCAACCTGCTCGACATCAACGCGGTGAACCCGCCGATGCGCCTCGAGGTGACGCAGCCCGTGCTGGACTTCGAGTCCATGGCCCGCCTCCGAGCGATCGAACACCACACCAACGGCAAGTTCAAGCCCTACGAACTCGACATCACCTATCCGCTGGATTGGGGGCGCGAGGGGGTCGAGGCGCAACTCGCCTCGCTGTGCGCCGAAACTGTCGATGCGATCAAGGGCGGACACAACATCCTGATCATCACGGACCGCCACCTGAGCGCGAATCGCGTGGCGATCCCTGCGCTGCTGGCCCTGTCCGCGGTGCACCATCATCTCGTCCGGGAAGGACTGCGCACCACCGCCGGCCTCGTCGTCGAAACCGGCACGGCCCGAGAAGTCCATCATTTCGCTGTGCTGGCCGGCTTTGGCGCCGAGGCGGTCCATCCGTATCTCGCGCTCGGGACCATCGAGGCGATGACGGCGGAGCTGCCCGCATCGCTGTCGGCCGAGAAGGCGACCTACAACTACATCAAGGCGGTGGGCAAGGGTCTGTCGAAGATCATGTCCAAGATGGGCATCTCGACCTACATGTCCTACTGCGGCGCGCAGATCTTCGAAGCCATCGGCCTGAAGTCCGACTTCGTCGCCAAGTACTTCCGCGGCACGCCGACGCAGGTCGGCGGCATCGGCGTGTTCGAGGTGGCAGAGGAGGCGCTTCGGCTGCATCGCGCGGCCTTCGGCGACGACCCGGTGCTGGAACACATGCTCGATGCCGGCGGCGAATATGCCTGGCGGACCCGAGGCGAAGAACATATGTGGACGCCGGACGCCATCGCCAAGCTGCAGCACAGCACCCGTTCGGGCAAGTTCGATACGTACAAGGAATATGCGCAGCTGATCAACGATCAGAGCCGTCGGCACATGACCCTGCGCGGGCTGTTCGAGTTCAAGTTCGACCCCGCCAAGGCCATCCCGGTCGAGGAGGTGGAACCGGCTGCCGAAATCGTCAAGCGTTTTGCCACGGGCGCCATGTCGCTGGGCTCGATCTCGACGGAGGCTCACGCCACGCTGGCCGTTGCGATGAACCGGATCGGCGGCAAGAGCAATACCGGCGAAGGGGGCGAGGATCCGGCCCGCTATCGCAATGAACTCAAGGGCATCAAGATCGTCCAGGGCACTAAGGTGTCGGACGTGGTGGGCAGGAACGTCATCGAGGTCGACTACGAACTCAACGAGGGCGATTCGATGCGTTCCCGCATCAAGCAGGTCGCCTCGGGGCGCTTCGGGGTGACGACCGAGTACCTGGTCAGTGCCGATCAGATCCAGATCAAGATGGCCCAGGGCGCCAAGCCCGGCGAAGGCGGCCAGTTGCCCGGCGGCAAGGTGACCGACTACATCGGTTTCCTGCGCCACTCGGTGCCGGGCGTCGGTCTGATCTCGCCACCGCCGCACCACGACATCTATTCGATCGAGGATCTGGCGCAGCTGATCCACGACCTGAAGAACGTCAACCAGCGCGCCGACATCTCGGTGAAGCTTGTGTCGGAAGTGGGCGTGGGCACCATCGCCGCGGGCGTCGCCAAGGCCAAGGCGGACCACATCGTGATCGCCGGCCACGACGGCGGTACCGGCGCGTCGCCCTGGTCCTCGATCAAGCACGCCGGCACGCCCTGGGAGCTCGGCCTGGCCGAGGCGCAGCAGACGCTGGTGCTCAATCGTCTGCGTGGTCGCGTGCGCGTGCAGGCAGACGGCCAGATGAAGACCGGCCGCGACGTTGTCATTGGCGCGCTGCTGGGGGCCGACGAATTCGGCTTTGCGACGGCGCCATTGGTGGTCGAGGGCTGCATCATGATGCGAAAGTGCCACCTGAACACGTGTCCGGTCGGCGTCGCGACCCAGGACCCGACGCTGCGCAAGAAGTTCAGCGGCAAGCCCGAACATGTCGTCAATTACTTCTTCTTCGTCGCCGAGGAGGCGCGCCAGATCATGGCGCAACTGGGCATCCGCAAGTTCGACGAACTGATCGGACGTGCCGACCTGCTCGACACGAAGAAGGGCATCAGCCATTGGAAGGCGAAGGGCCTGGACTTCACTCGTGTCTTCCATCGTCCGGAACTGCCGGCTGAGGTCGCCCGCCTGCACAACGACCACCAGGACCATGGCCTCGACCGTGCCCTCGACGTCAAGCTGATCGAGAAATGCCTTCCTGCCTTCGAGAAGGGCGAGAAAGTGCGCTTCATGCAGGAGGTCACCAATGTGCGCCGCACGGTGGGCGCGATGCTGTCCGGCGAGTTGATCCGTCGACGTCCCGAAGGGCTCGAGGACCAGACCATCTTCATCCAGATGGAAGGCACCGGCGGCCAGAGCTTCGGCGCCTTCCTCGCGCCGGGCATCACCTTCTATCTGATCGGTGATGCCAACGACTACACCGGCAAGGGCCTGTCCGGCGGCCGTGTGGTGGTGCGTCCGTCCATCGACTTCCGGGGCGATGCGACCAAGAACATCATCGTGGGCAATACCGTCCTGTACGGCGCGACCAAGGGGGAAGCATTCTTCCGCGGCGTCGCCGGCGAACGTTTCGCGGTGAGGCTGTCCGGCGCGACCGCGGTGGTCGAAGGCACCGGCGACCACGGTTGCGAGTACATGACCGGCGGCACCGTCGTCGTGCTGGGCAAGACGGGGCGCAACTTCGCGGCTGGCATGAGCGGGGGCATCGCCTACGTTTTCGACGAGGACGGGCAGTTCGCCAAGCGTTGCAACACCAGCATGGTGTCGCTCGACAAGCTGCTGCCCGCGCATGAACAGGAAGCCACGATGGACAAGGCCGTCTGGCACAAGCTCGGCGACGGCGAGGCCCGCAGCGACGAGGCCATCCTCAAGAAGCTGATCGAAGACCACCATCGCTGGACCGGCAGCCAGCGGGCGCGGGACATCCTGGATCACTGGGCCGAGTCGCGCGCCAAGTTCATCAAGGTGTTCCCGACGGAGTACCGACGCGCGCTGGGCGAACTGGGAGCCGCCAAGGAAACCGCCGCCACGATCGCCCACGCCAAGGCGCCCGTCGCCAAGGCCAAGGCCTGATCCGTCCGCATCGATATCTCAAGCATTTCAGGAGCGAGCCGTCATGGGAAAAGTCACCGGCTTCATGGAGTACGAGCGTCTGGAGGAGGGCTACGCGCCCGTCGACGCCCGCGTCAAGAATTACAAGGAATTCGTCATCGGCCTCAATGTCGAGCAAGCCAAACAGCAAGGCGCGAGATGCATGGACTGCGGCACGCCGTTTTGCAACAGCGGCTGCCCGGTCAACAACATCATTCCGGACTTCAACGACCTGGTGTACCGCGGCGGCGACGCCGACTGGAAGAGCGCGATCGCGGTGCTGCACTCGACCAACAACTTCCCCGAATTCACGGGGCGGATCTGCCCAGCACCGTGCGAGGCTGCGTGCACCTTGAACGTCAATGACGACGCCGTCGGCATCAAGTCGATCGAGCACGCGATCATCGACCGTGCGTGGGCGGAGGGCTGGGTCGTGCCGCGTCCGCCGAAGAGCAAGACCGGCAGGACGGTCGCCGTCGTCGGTTCTGGGCCTGCGGGCCTGGCTGCGGCCCAGCAACTGGCACGGGTGGGTCATAGCGTCACGGTCTTCGAGAAGAACGATCGCATCGGCGGCCTGCTGCGCTACGGCATTCCCGACTTCAAGATGGAGAAGAGCCACATCGACCGGCGCGTTCAGCAGATGGAAGCGGAGGGTGTCATCTTCCGCACCGGTGTGATGGTGGCTCACCTGCCGGAAGGATCGAAAGTCACGAACTGGGCCAAGGATGTCGTCACCGCTGACGAGCTGACGCAGCAGTACGATGTGGTGCTGTTGGCCGGTGGCGCGGAACAGTCGCGCGACCTGCCCGTGCCCGGGCGCGACCTGGCCGGCATCCACTTCGCCATGGAGTTCCTCCCGCAGCAAAACAAGATCAATGCGGGCGACAAGCTCAAGAACCAGCTGCGCGCCGATGGCAAGCACGTCATCGTGATCGGTGGCGGCGACACAGGCAGCGACTGCGTCGGCACCAGCAACCGGCATGGCGCCAAGAGCGTCACGCAGTTCGAGCTGATGCCCCAGCCGCCCGAGGTCGAGGACCGGCCGATGACCTGGCCCTATTGGCCGATCAAGTTGCGCACTTCGTCCAGCCACGAGGAGGGCTGCGAGCGCGAGTTCGCGATCGCGACCAAGGAGTTCATCGGCGAGAAGGGAAAGGTCACCGGTGTCAAGACGGTGCGCGTCGAATGGGCCAACGGCAAGATGGTCGAGATACCGGGTAGCGAACAGGTGCTCAATGCCGACCTCGTGTTGTTGGCCATGGGTTTTACCAGCCCGGTCGCTTCCATCCTCGACGCTTTCGGCGTGGTCAAGGATGCTCGTGGCAACGCCAAGGCTTCGACGGAATTTATCGGCGGCTACAGGACCAATGCCGTCAAGGTGTTTGCGGCTGGCGACATGCGCCGCGGCCAGTCGCTTGTTGTTTGGGCCATTCGTGAAGGACGTCAGGCGGCTCGAGCGATCGACGAGTTCCTCACGGGCGATAGCACGCTTCCGCGCTGAGCGGGCCCGAGACTACGGGCCGATCTGGGCGGGGCCCACCGGTGAAAACCGGTGGGCCCTGTCGCTTTCAGCCGGCCAGCGCACGTTTTTGATGAGCTCGCGTGTGCCCTTGTCGCCGCATCTGGTTGGCTTGAACGACGCGGACGTGCGCGATGGCCTAGCGGCCAAAAAAAAGCCCGGCGGTTGCCGGGCTTTCTACTGATGGGCGCCGCTCAGAGGGTGCCGTTGGTGCTGTTGCGCAGCGGGATCTCACGCCAGTTGAGGATCTTGGTGCCGACTGCCGAGCCCTTCCTGGGCTTGCCGCGGCACAGTGGATCGCCTTCGGGACAGACGTTGCTGCAGGTGGGATCGCCGGGCTGGCAGTTCCCGGGGTTCGAGGGCGTCGATCCGCTGAGGACCAGGTCGACGCCTTCGTCCGTCTTCACGAACAACATGTCCGTGACGGCGAAGCCAGGAGACAGATAGGCCGCGTTGTTGGCGAACTGCGTCTGGCCAGTAGACAGGTCGATCAGGTAGACGCGGCTGGTGCCGCCTGGGTTGCAGGCATCGGCCGTCGAGGGCAGCGTGGCGGCGAAGGCAGCGTAGCTTAGGTAGTAGGTCGGGTCGTTGAGCACACGATATCCCGAAGGCAGATCGAAATACCAGCCCGACTTGGTCTTGTAGTCGATATTCGCCTTCTGAGTCAGATCCAACAGTTGCACCAGATTGGCCGAGGTGATCGGGAACACCGCGTTGGTCGGGGCATCCCCCGAGTTGCTGAACTTTGCCACCGTGCCATCGACCACGCCGTACAGGCGTTGAAGCTGCGTGCTGTTGATGTCATTGGCATTCAGCATCTTGCCGGTGCCGAAGGCCAGGAAGCGCCTGTAGGTGTTGGTGTCGCCGATGGGAACGACCGCCGTCGTGATCGGCTGGGGCTGGTTATTGGGCCCGACTGCCCGTGCGACTTTTACCAGGTTGGGGTAACCGCTACCGCCCGAGCGCAGGTCTGCGCGCCAGACATTGCCGCGGAGATCACCTCCATAGACTGACTCGACGACCATCGTCGACAAATCGGGATAGAACGGCGTCAGCTGGTTCAGGCCGGACGGATCGGCGGCACTCGCGTCGTCGGACGACGGGTCAGCACTGATCGTCGCGATCGGCACCCCGGTCTTCGGATTGAGCATGTAGATGCGGGCCTTGCCGGAGGCGTTGTTATGACCGGTCGGAACCAGTACTACCCAGCCGTGCGAAGCGGTCTTGGTGATGACCGGCTGGCCGAACAGCATGCCCATGTCCGGCGCGGTGAACTCCCAGAGCACCTTGCGCACGGCGTCGGCTTCGCTGCCAACGTCGGACAAATCGGTCAGATCCAGCGCGTAGACGCTGCGCCCGCCCTTGCCCAGGCCGCCCACGACGATGGTGTGCCAGTCCGGTGTGCCGCGCGTGCCTCCGATGTTGCCGAAGTCCACATCCATCGAGGCCGGGCGGGCGTCGACGAAGAAGCGATGGTTGAAGTTGGGATTGCCCAAGGCGGCCAAGCCGTCCACGCCGGGCGTCGATGGGTTGCTCGGGCCGGCGAACAGGGCACCGGGCACATAGGCGAAGATCTCACGACCGGCCGTGGCGCCAGTCAGCGAACCGTCGATCACGTGCACCATGCCTGCATTCGTGCCGACGACCAAGTAGTTCGGGCGCTTTTTGGTGGCGACGGCCGCCTTGAAGGCGGTGTAGCCCGGGTTCGAGCTTTCCAGCAGGTTGAGCGAGGGCTGGGGGACCACCGTGACCTTGGAGTTCACGATGTCACCGACCAGCGAAGAGCGGACGCGATATTTACCGGTCGTCTCGTTCGATTGGTCGCCGCGAAGATAGTTCACATAGTCATCTGCAGTGTCGGTGGTGTTGTAGCTGGTCACCAGTCCGGTCTGCTGCACGGTGCCCACACTCGTTGCGGCCTGGAGTCGGACCGCCGTCTTGGTATCGGTGTTGTAGGTCACCACGAAGCGGTTGTTCTTCCAGCCCGTGCCCGCGGCCTGCGCGGCGAGTTTGGCGGAGAAGCGCCAGGCCTCGACCTGCGTGGTGCCCGAGCTGCCGTCGGCGGCACTCAGCGTGCTGGCGATGACTTCGCCAGTCCATTGCTTGGCGTCGTACTGAGTGGCATAGCTGGCGACCCCCGCCGAAGTGATCTGCTGCGACGCAGTACTGAAGGCGGTCGAGTACGCCTTCATCCGCGAGGCGATGCTCGCGAAGGCGTTGGACAGACCGCTGACCATCTGGTCCGCCTTGGCGGCGGTGAAGTAGGTGTCCGGACGTAGTTGGCCACCGACGGTGTCGGCGTTGTCGCCAGAGTGCCACCAGCTCTGCGTCAGGTCGGTGGTCCGCGTGAGCGGGTTGAAGTCGGTGGGCAGACTGGCCCCACCGTAGCGCGTGGCGAGGTAGTACTGGTTGTTGGTCTTGTAGGCGCCGAACTCAAGCACGTCCAGCCAGTAGGTCTGCACCGTCTGCATGCCCAGGGAGTTCTTGTCATCGACAGAATCGGGCCGCATGTCAGTCGAGTTGGCCCAGTAGGCCATGCCGGCGATCAGGGCGCCATTGTTGGTGCAGCAGCCGTTGTAGCCTTGCACGGTGCCCAGAGTCGCATTGACACCGCTCAGCTTGCCGACGCGGTTCGTCCATTCGACGGCGTCAAAGGCCTTGTCGTTGGTCACCTCGCCTGGCTTGGTGGGCTCGGAGGAGCCCGTCGCGCCCGGCAGATTGCGGTCGGCGTGAGTGTTCACGTCGCCGATGCCCAAGATGAAGTTCTTCTGGCAGGAGTACTCCATCGGGTCGCCCCAATTGGAGATCACCGGGAAGCCGTCGGCCTGTGCCGCCCGCGTGCTGGTGCTGCTGGGGGCGGAATAGGAAGAGACGTTGCCCAGGTTGCGGTAGTAGCGCAGCGCGGCGTAATACAGCTCACCGACCGGGTCGTACGTTTTGTAGGAGCCGGAGGCGCCGAACTTGTTCAGGTAGTTCATCACCCCGCTGTAGTTGACGGTGACGTTGTAGTACGCCGCCATATCCGCCACGTCATTGATGACCGGGTTCGCGGACGTGTCCACGTTGGGGTTGTCCAGCATGATGCCGGTGTTCGGATCCCATTCCCGCAGCGGGTTGGTGACAGGGTCGGCGCCGGGGACCGGCTTCGTCGGACCGACGTACTTCTGCCGGGAGCGCAGGACGCCGCCGTCGCGGTTGAGGTTGCCGTCGTTGAGGTAGCCGAACGCGCTGAATCGAATCTGGCTGGAGTAGTCCTGGATCAGACCTTCCGGCTTGTAGATCGTGCCATTGCTGTACGGCTTGCAGTTCTGCTCAAGGAAGCTGTTGCCCGGCGTGCTCAGCGTGTTGTCGCAGACCCTGGCACGGATGTCGACCTGATACGACACCGCACCGTCCCACCAGGTTGCAGTAGGGTCGAAAGCGGTGGGATTGCCGGCGTTGTTGTTGCCACTGTTGGCGATGCGCATGCTTACGCCCAAGCCTTGAATGCGCATCTTCAAGCCGTTCCAGGCGGATCCGTCCTTGTTCACCAGCGGCGTGGCGCCGGCGACGACGGTTTGCGACGTGATCGAGCGGTCAGGGAAGTTGTTGGTGTTGCCCTGACCGCTGGCATAAGCTTTCTGCAGGATCGTGACCGTCGTCGTGTCGACTACCCGGGCCCCGCCGGTCAGTGCCCACCGGAACGGATCGATGGTCTGCATCGAGGCGTAGTTCAGGAAGTTCCCGCTCCACTTCTTGTTGCAGGTGCGAGTCAGGGTCTTGGCCGTCGGTGCGAAATGGTCCACCGGAATGGCGCCGGAGGCGCGCCGGTAGTCATAGCACTTGTACGGGTCGAAGTATCCGAGGTATGTGGACGCCGGGTTGTAGGTGGCATCCGTGTGCGCGTTGCTCACGGCCGTCGGATATTCCACCGACAGCGCGAGCGCGAGATTGCCCGGCACCGCGACAGAGGCGAACACCGGTTTGTCGGCCAGCACGGTCTGCGCGCCGGCGATCGACGTCGCGGCCAGCAGGACGGCGGCGGCGCCCAGGCGCCAGGAGAATCGAGAGAGGAACATCGTGGGCCTCTGCTTAGTCCAAGGTGGTGAACGTACTCTGATAGAACGAGTACGCGTTGTGCGGGCCGGTGACGCGCACGGTGATGCGATAAGCCGGTTGGGGGAGCGGCTTGGGATTGTTGGGATTGGAGCCAAAGTTGTTGGCCCGTCCCACCATCTGGCAGGTCGCGGGATTGAATGCGCCGGTGTTGAGGCACAGGCGATCGATCAGGTAATGCACGGTGACGTTATCGCCAGCCAGCTTGATTTCATTCGCCGCGCTGCCCAGTCCGGACAGGCTTGCCGCGGTGGTCGTGTCCAGCATCACCAGCGGAATGCCCGAGGCGTCGCTCGCCAGCATCGTCGCGCTGTAGTTCTGGGCCGCGTTGCTGGTCCAGCGTGCCGCGGTCGCGGACAGGGCGCCGCCAGGGGACAGAGCCGTCGTGGCGACGCGGACCGCACGCTCGCTCTGGTTGGTCATTTCTCGCTTGAAACCGAAATAGCCGACGCTGGCCAGCGTCACGTTCATCGATTTCATGGCTGCGGCGGCACCGATCAGCAGCACGGCAAGCGTGATCATCGCGATCACCATGATCACGCCGCGCTGGCGGTGGAAGGAAGGAGGGGCGATGGAACGCATGGGGGCCTCGGGGTGGGGGCTGCAGACGAAGGTGCGTTCGCCGTGGCTCAGGGCGGAACCAGGCGCGCAGGTGCCGTGAGGATGGCGTTGCGCACTGGCACGGTCATTTCGACCAGCCGGTAGTTGCGACGCTGTTCTGCTTCGGGGAGGTTGATCTTCATCTGCATCGCCGCCGGCAAGCCCGAGAACATCGTGAACGAGGCCGGCGAGACGTATTCCTTCTCGCGCTCTATCCGATCGCCTCTCACCAGCATCGAGATGCTCACGGCCACGATGTTCGCAGCGAGCGCTGGGGTCGCGGCCAGTCCAGCTGCGTTGTAGGGCACCGCTGCGGGATTGACCCAGGCCGACAGTACGCCGTTGTTGGCTCCCGGGGCCGTCACCCCGAAACGCACTCGCAGATCCATCACGTTGTCGGCCAACGGCACTGGCAGATCTGCATTTGGAATGTTGTTGAGTTGCAAGATGTCGTAGGCAACCAGTTGGCGCTGTGCATTGATGCCGATCAACTGGAAGTGGGGCTGGTTGCCATTCACGTTGCCCAGGTTCGTGACGCTCAAAGGACCGTTCACGCCATAACTGACAAGGTTGTCGGTTCCGACCGCCGCCGCGTAGTAGGCACCGTCGAGCGGTACGGCGGGCGCAGAGGAACCCACAAAGTTCGGCCCCACCTGCGTGATCAGGCAGTTGCGCGACAGTTCGGTGAGCATCAGGAGGTCGCCGCTACGGATGCCCAACGTGTTGTTCATGTTGAACGTGTTCACCTGCACGGAGCCGGAAATGACTTCCTGCGGCGCCTCGCTCAGGCCGGCCGATGTCGTCATGATCTCGATGACGTCGGACGGCCCGTTGCCGAAGCCTGCGTTGAAGCCGAGCCCGGCGTGCACGATGATCGGCATCGCCAGCACTGTCTGCGGCACGTTCTGGAACGGTGCAGGGAAGGCGGCTAATCGAGGCAGGATCTGCGCACCGTTGCGTGCGGCTTTCAGGGTGCAGCCGAAGCTCATCGCCTGGTTCTGGAACAGGCCGGAGCCGATGCTGCGCAATTGGCGGTCCAGGTCGTACGCCAGATAGCCGCTGTTCTGGGCGAGGTCGGACGTGGTGGCGCTTTGGCGCTTCGACTTGTCGAAGGCATTCATCATGATGCCGAGGGCGGCCATGAGCACCAGGCCGATCGTCATCGAGATGAGCAGTTCGATCAGGGTGAAACCCGCGGAAGCGCGCAAGGCACGTCGCAAGAGGGGAGGGGGGCGAAGGCTCGTCATGTTCAGTTCAGACGCACATCGGTGTAGTACGTGCGCATCTCGCCGGACGTGGTCTTCCACGTGATCGTGATGCGCTTGGTATTCGCGAGCGTCGCGATCGGGGCATCGGTGACGCTGCCTTTCGCCCCCACGAGGCCCGAGGTCGCGACACGCTGCTGCCACGCGGCGATGGTGGGCGGCAGATTGCTGTTGTAAAGCCACATGTCGTTCGCCATGTCGGACGCCAGGGTGGCTGCGCGTTGATTCTCGTCGGCGCCTGAGCTGGCCTGGGAGGCTCTCGCCATGAGCGCCACCAAGCCGACGATGCCGATCGTCATGACCAGCATCGCAACCATCAGCTCGATCAGCGACATGCCTCTGGCACGCCACGGCACGTGGCGGCGCCCAAGGCGCTGGGAGAGTTTCGTATTCATTTGGTCGCCGCCATGTTGACGGCGGCACAGCCGTCAGGTTCGGAATCCGAGAATTGCCGCTCGCGGTCGCAAAGCCGCACCGTGCCGCCGAGGGTGACCCAGACGGAGAGCTTCTTCTGGTTGGGTGCCGTCGAGCTGGTGTCGATCCAGTAGATCGAATTGCCATCGGCGTTGACGTTGCAGGAGGCGCCGGGCACCGGCGCGTTGAGCATGACCGGACGACCATTGGGGCCGAAGCAGAGCGCCGTCGGGCCAGTGATGGTGATGTTGGAGGTCGAATCAGTCACCGAGCCACATTGAGCCGGTCGCGTGGGCGCTGGCTGCGTGATCAGCGCATTCGGAATGACCTGCACCACCCAGAACTTTCCCGTGGCCGACGCCGCGGCGTTGAGCGAGCAGGTGGAATCGTCGGTGCGATAGAAGACCACCGGCTGGTAGGAATTGATGGCCTGGGCCTGCGCATTGCGAAGGCTCGTCGACAGCGCGCTGCCGGCCGTCCGGAGCTGGGCATTCGTGGACCAGGATCTCATTGTCGGCGCAGCCAGGGCCGTCGTCAGGCCGATGATCGCCAGGACGATCATGAGCTCGATCAACGAGAACCCGCGCGATGCGCGGCCCGCTGTCCTCAGCATGCTTCGCCCTTCACCATGACCCAGCGAGTGGTGCATGTGTTCCAGCCCGAGGGGGCGCCGGTCGTCTTTCGAGCGTCGGACTGGTCAACGGTGAAGATGAATGGCTGCAGCAGCTTTTCGGTGCTGGTGGCCTGCAGGGTGTAGGAGTCCGCGGCCAGCGCCGAGCAACTGATCGTGAACTTGCCGTTCTTCCTGGGCGTCGAGCACGGCGGCGTTGCCGAGCCGGAGGCCGAATACGTACGGAAGTTCTGGTAGTACGCCTCCATGTCGGCACGCATCATGGTCAGGCCGCTCGCGGCGTCCGCAAGCGCGCCGCGCATGTAATACGAGCGATAGCTGGGCAGCGCGATCGCCGCCAGGATGCCGACGATAGCCACCACGATCATCAGCTCGATCAGCGTGAAACCGCGGCTGCAAACCCGGTTCTGGCGCATGCCGGACTCAGGTCGGCGGAAGTTCTCGGTGTTCCCAATCATGAAGCGCTCCTTTTCCTGGAAATTATCGACAGCGGCCCCAGGAAGGCGAGCCCGCTCGTCGTGCCTTGGATTCCGCCCGTCTCGCGGCGAATCCGGAATGTGACCTCCGTCACGCCCCGGCGCCAGCGCCGCGACGCCTCCGCGGTCGATGCTCCTTCATATATCTGCACCCCGCCCCAGCTGTCCTCCGGCATCAATTCGGGCTTTACCCTATGATCCCGGCTCCCGGACGCCTGCCGCCCGGCATCGTTCCGGATCCGATCCCAAGAAATGGCATTCACTGATCCCAATTCATCCAGAAGCGTCCGACCACTGATCGAAGTGAAGGATGTGACCGTCGGTTATGGCGACCGGGTCATCCTGAAAGACGTCCACGTGACCTTGCCGCGGGGCAAGGTGATGGCGCTGATCGGTTCGTCGGGGGGCGGCAAGACCACCTTGTTGCGCTTGTTGACGAGGCAGTTGCGCCCCCGCTCGGGCCAAGTGCTGTTCGACGGCCAGGATCTGGCGCCGATGGACCAGACCCGGCTCTACGCGCAGCGACGGCGCATGGGCATGCTGTTTCAGTTCGGCGCGCTGTTCACCGACCTGAGCGTCTTCGAGAACGTCGCGTTTCCGCTGCGGGAGCACACGCGCCTGCCGGAGGCCATGATCCGCGACCTCGTCCTGATGAAGCTCAATGCCGTCGGTCTGCGCGGCGCCCGGGACCTGATGCCCAACGAAGTGTCCGGCGGGATGGCGCGTCGTGTCGCGCTGGCGCGAGCGATCGCGCTGGATCCGGATCTGGTGCTCTACGACGAGCCCTTCGCCGGCCTGGACCCGATCTCGCTGGGCGTGACCGCGCGATTGATCCGCGATCTCAACGACGCGCTCGGCCTGACCAGCGTGATCGTGTCGCATGACATCCACGAGACCTTCGGTATCGCCGATCACGTCGTGATGGTCGCCAACGGCGGCGTGGTGGCCCAGGGAACCCCCGACGAACTGCGTCACAGCAGCGATCCGCTGGTGCATCAGTTCGTCAATGCGCAATCCGATGGTCCGGTGCGCTTTCATCAGCCCGCCAAGCCGGTGCGGGAAGACTTCGGCCTGCCCCAGGAGGCGTCGGCATGATCGGATTCGCGACGGCGATCGGGCGCGGCCTGCGTCTCAAGCTCGGCGACTGGGGCTGGTCCGCGCGCCTGCTCGGTACGCTGCTGATGCATCTCGGCGCCTGCCTGCGCCGCTTCTCGCTGGTGCGGGAGCAGATCTTCTTCCTCGGCAACCGATCGTTGTCGATCATCGGCGTGTCCGGGCTGTTCGTCGGTTTCGTGCTGGCGCTCCAGGGCTACTACACGCTGCAGCGCTACGGTTCCGCGGAGGCCGTTGGCCTGCTGGTGGCGCTGAGCCTGGTGCGTGAGCTCGGTCCGGTGGTCGCGGCGCTGCTGTTTGCCGGGCGCGCGGGGACTTCGCTGACGGCAGAGATCGGCCTGATGAAGGCCGGCGAGCAGCTCAGCGCGATGGAGATGATGGCGGTGGACCCCGTGCAGCGGGTACTGGCGCCGCGTTTCTGGGCCGGGTTCATCGCGATGCCGCTACTGGCCGCGGTGTTCTCCGCGGTCGGCATCATCGGCGGCTGGCTGGTGGCCGTGCCGCTGATCGGCATCGACGCAGGCTCGTTCTGGTCCCAGATGCAAGGCGGTGTCGACGTGTTCAAGGACGTCGGCAACGGCTTCGTCAAGAGTGTCGTGTTCGGTGTGACCGTCAGCTTCGTCGCGCTGCTGCAAGGCTACGCCTGCAAGCCCACGCCCGAGGGTGTGTCGCAGGCGACGACCCGCACCGTCGTGCTGTCGTCGCTGGCGGTGCTCGGACTGGACTTCATCCTGACCGCCATGATGTTCTCGATCTGACGCGCGACGCGCGATCCATCGACATCCCCCTCGAATTCAAGAGATTTCCCGGAGTTGCCTGATGCAATCCTCTCGTTATGACGCCCTCGTCGGATTCTTCGTTCTGCTGGGCGGCGCGGCCCTGCTGTTCCTCGCCTTGAAGGCGGGGAACCTGCTGTCGCTGAATTTCCAGGACACCTACACGGTGACCGCCAAGTTCGACAACATCGGCGGCCTGAAGCCCGGCGCGGCGGTCAAGAGCGCCGGCGTCGTGGTCGGGCGTGTCGGCACGATCAGCTTCGACGACAAGAGCTTCCAGGCGCGCGTGATCCTGAACATGAACCAGGGCGTCGCGTTCCCCAAGGACAGCTCGGCCAAGATCCTCACGTCCGGCCTGCTGGGCGAGCAATACATCGGCCTGGAGCCGGGGGCCGAGGAAAAGAACCTCGCCGCGGGCGACATCATCACGCAGACCCAGTCGGCCGTGGTGCTGGAGAACCTGATCGGCCAGTTCCTCTATAACAAGGCGGCCGACGCGTCTTCCACGCCGGCCTCGGGAGAGAAGCAATGACCATCACCACGACAGTCGGACCCGCGGGAGCAGGGCGGGCTGAACTTGCTGCCGCGCTGTTGAGCGCCGCGTTGCTGGGCGCCGCAGCGCCGGCCATGGCCCAGGAAGCCGGCCCGGCGCTCGAATCGCCGGCTGAGTCGGTCCTCGTCGCACGGACGGGGACGTTCACGGCCGAAGAGCAGCAGGTCGCCGAACAACAGGCCACCGAGCCCAAGGCGGACGGACAGAAGGCCGCCGAGGGCGAGGCGCAGGATCAGGCCGCAACTCCTGCGTCGGCGGCCTCAGCCGCGGCGCCGGCTGGCGGAGCGTCCTCGGCCGAGCCGGCCGCTGCCGGGCAGGCGGGTGCCGCTGCTGCTGCCGCCACGCAGGACGCTCCGACGCCTGGCCCGCGCGTGCGCAATCGCCTCGATCCGTGGGAAAGCTGGAACCGCAAGGTCTTCAACTTCAACGAGAAGCTCGACGAGAACCTCCTGAGGCCGGTCGCCACGGCCTATTCGGATCTCGTGCCGCAACCCGCGCGCCAGGCCGTGGACAACTTCTTCGGGAACTTCTCGGACGCCTGGTCCGCAGTCAACCTGTTCCTGCAGGGTCGGCTCAAGAACGGGGCGACGCAGACGATGCGTGTCGCCGTGAACTCGGTGTTCGGGATCGGCGGCCTGATCGACATCGCCACGCCCGCAGGCCTCGAGAAGACGTCCGAGGACCTCGGGCGCACGCTGGGCTACTGGGGCGTGAAGACCGGCCCGTACATCGTGTGGCCGGTGCTGGGACCGTCGTCGTTGCGCGATTCGGTGACGCTGCCGGTCAACATCTACTATTCGCCGGCCTATCTGGTCGACGACGGCGAATACAAGTTCGCCATCTCCGCGCTCCAGCTGATCAACACCCGCGCCAACCTGCTGCGAGTGACTGACATGCTGGATGGCATCGCGCTGGACAAGTACACCTTCGTGCGCGATGCCTACCTGCAGCGTCGCAACATCAAGACGCACAAGGAGCAGGAAGAGGACGACGACTACGAAGTCATCACGCCGGACGAGAAGCCGGTGAATCCGCAGGGCGACCGTTGACCGGGTCGTCGCGCGTCGCAACAACCGGTAACGCCCGCCGGGGCGTCCGGTGAACCGGCACCGGCCTTGCCGCGTTGTGGTCCGGTCCGTGTCATGAAGAGAGAGAAAGGACAAGCATGAATGCCACCAAACGACTGCTGATGAAGGCGCTGGTCTCGATCGCTGCGCTGAGCCCGCTGGTCTCGTTCGCGGCCGACGGTTCCGCGCCCGATCAGCTGATCAAGCAGCTCTCGATCGAGACGCTGGACGCCGTCAAGGGCGACAAGGCGATCCAGGGCGGTGACGTCAACAAGATCATGGAACTGGTCGACACCAAGGTCATGCCGCACGTCGACTTCCAGCGCATCACCGCGACCGCGGTGGGCCGCTTCTGGCGCCAGGCCACGCCGGAGCAGAAGCAGCGCCTGCAGGAAGAGTTCAAGACGCTGCTGGTGCGTACCTACGCCGGCGCGCTGACCCAGGTCAAGGAGCAGACGATCGCGATGAAGCCGATGCGCGCCGCGCCCGAGGACACCGAGGTGATCGTGCGCACGGAGATCCGTGGCAAGGGGGATCCGATCCAGCTGGACTATCGCCTGGAGAAGACCGACGCCGGCTGGAAGATCTACGACGTGAACGTGCTGGGCATCTGGCTGGCCGACCAGTACAAGAACAGCTTCGCGCAGGAGATCAATGCCAAGGGCATCGACGGCCTGATCAAGTCGCTGGCCGAGCGCAACGCGCGTCCGGCCGCGCCGGCGAAGAAGGGCTGATGCGATGCTGAAGCTGCCCTCGCGGCTGCGCCTGGACAACGTGCCTGAAGAGTGGGTGCGGCTGGAGAGCGCGCTGCGTGCCGAACTGGCGCAGGTGGGCAATGCCGCGGGGCGGGGTGTGACGCTGGACGCCAGCGGGTTGAACGATTTCGACTCCGCGGCGCTCAGCCTGTTGCTCAGTGCGCTGCGGCTGTGCGGTCAGGACGGCTGGCAACTGACACTGCAGCAGGCGCCGCGGGAGTTGCGCGAGCTGGCCCGCGTCTACGCCCTGGAGCACCTCTTCTGGCACGACGTGCCGGCGCCCGCCGAGATGGCGTGACCGGCATCGAGCGCCGGAAAAGCGACGGGCCGCATTGTGCGGCCCGTCTGCATTTCAGGGGAACGCCGCATCGAACGGCGTGCTCGCTGCCTCATTGCGCATAGCGCTTGGTGCGGAGGTTGCGCTTGATCTCCTGCAACATGGGGCGCAGGTTCTCGCCCAGGCGCAGCGCCACGCCGGTGGTCAGCACGTCCACCACGATCAGGTGCAGCAGGCGCGACACCATGGGGCTGTAGCGGTCGTAGTCCTCGGGGTGATCCACTGCGAGCAGCACCTGTCCCGGCAACTGGCCCATCTGCGCGAGCGGCGATCCGCTGGCAGTGATGATGATGGTGGTCGCACCCTTCTTGCGGGCGATCTCGGCGGCGTCCATCAGGTCGCGGCTGCGGCCGGAGTTGGAGATGATGACCGCGCAGTCGCCCGCGCCGAGCATCGTTGCGCTCATCAGCTGCACATGGCCGTCGCTGCAGGCGAAGGTGTTGGCCCCGAGCCGGAAGAACTTGTGCTGCGCGTCCTGCGCCACGATGCCGGAATTGCCGACGCCGTAGAACTCGATGCGCTGGCGCTGGCGCGCCGTTTCGGACAAGGCCGTGATCGCCCGCTCGAAGGCATGGCTGGCCGCGTCGTTGCGATAGTGCAGGAGCGCCGCGACCGCGTTGTCGACCACCTTGACGATCAGGTCGCCGGGCTTGTCGTCCTCGTCGACGGCCCGGTGCACGAAGGGCACGCCTTCATTCACGCTACCGGCGAGCTTGAGCTTGAAGTCCGCGAGGCCGTCGTAACCGACGCTGCGGCAGAAGCGCACCACCGTGGGCTTGCTGACATGGGCGCGATCGGCCAGTTCGCTGACCGGCAGGCTCGCGAAGGCGCGCGGATCCGTCAGCAGCAGCTTGGCCACGCGCTGTTCCGCGGGCGGCAGCGCGGGCAGCGCCGCCTTGACACGTTCGAGCATGCTCATCGGATCAGCATTCCTCGATCCACGAGTGGCCGTCGCGCGCCACCAGCGCGCTCGAGGCCGGCGGTCCCCAACTGCCCGCGACGTAGGTGCGGGGGCCGGTGCTGTCCTGCTTCCAGAAGTTCAGGATGGGCTCGACCCAGCGCCAGGCCTGTTCCTGCTCGTCGCTTCGGACGAACAGGTTGAGGCGGCCGGCGATGGCGTCCAGCAGCAGCCGTTCGTAGGCGCCCACGCGGGTATGGGCGAAGGCCTTGTCGAAGTCCAGGTCCAGCGACACGGGGCTCAAGGCCTCGGTACTGGAGCCGCCCTTGTTGGCCATCAGCTGCAGTTCCAGTCCGTCCTCGGGCTGCAGCTTGATGATGAGCCGGTTGGGACAGCTGCTGCCCGGGAAGATCGGATGCGGCACCGGCCGGAAGTTGATGACGATCTGCGCGTCTCGCGCGGCCAGGCGCTTGCCGGTGCGCAGGTAGAAGGGCACGCCGGCCCAGCGCCAGTTCTGGATCTCGGTCTTCAGAGCGACGAAAGTCTCCGTGTGGCTGTCGGCCGGGATCTTGCCCTCGTCCAGATAGCCCGGCACCTGCTTGCCCTCGACATTGCCCGCCCGGTACTGGCCGCGCACCACGTCGCGGGCAACGCTCTCCGCGGTGAACGGCTTGAGTGCGCGCAGCACCTTCAGCTTCTCGTCACGGATGGCATCCGCGTCGTTGCTGGAGGGCGCCTCCATCGCGATCATCGTCAGCAGTTGCAGCGCATGGTTCTGGATCATGTCGCGCAGCGCGCCGGTGCCGTCGTAGAAGGGTCCGCGGGTGCCCACGCCCAGCCCTTCGGCCAAGGTGATCTGGATATTGGCGATGCTCTCGCGGCGCCACAGCGGCTCGAACAGCGCGTTGCCGAATCGCAGCGCCATCAGGTTCTGCACCGAGGGCTTGCCCAGGTAGTGGTCGATGCGGAAGGCCTGCGTCTCGGCGAACACCGAACGCACGACGCGATTGATCTCCTGGGCGCTCGCCAAGTCGTGGCCCAACGGCTTTTCCAGCACCACGCGCACCTTGTCGCCGTTCAGGCCGGCGGCGCCGAGCTGCTGGCAGATCTGCGTGAACAGGTGAGGGCTGGTGGCGAGGTAGAAGACGACCGTGTCGGCATTGCGCTCACCCAGCCACTCCTTCAGCCGCGCGTAGTGGTCGGGCTGGGACAGGTCCATGCGGCGGTAATGCACCAGCTCGGAGAAGCGGCTGAACTCCTCGTCGTTGGGACGTTTGCCGGCCTCGACCTCCTGGAAACGCTCCTTGAGCCATTCCCGGTAGCGCTCGTCGGATTGATCGTCGCGGGCGACGGCCAGGATGCGGCCGCCTTCCGGCAGCTTGCCGTGGCGGAAGGCCTGGAACAGCGCGGGCATCAGCTTGCGCCAGGTCAGGTCACCGGTGCCACCAAAAAAGACGAGATCGAAGGACATGAGCGCGGCGCCCCGCGTCGGGGCGTAAGAGTTGTTGGCGATGTCTTGATGTAACGAAGTTACCGGAATTATGATGCCCCAGTTTCTTGGGCCGGTCAACGTGCGCGGTGCCCCCGAAGCCGGGCGCCGCCAGCAGTTCTAATACGGGTTTTTCCGTCGGTGGCGAGGGGCAAGGCCCATTCCCCGGCAACTCCTGTCCGTTCTCGACCGCCCTTGGCGCCCATGCTCATGAACCAGCTCGAACAACTCAAGGCCTTCACCACCGTCGTCGCCGACACCGGCAACTTCAAGCAGCTGGCGCAGTTCACGCCGCGGGACGCGACGACCAATCCGTCGCTGATCCTGAAGGCCGTGCAGTCGCCGGACTATGCCCACCTGCTCGAGGACACGGTCGCCGCGAGCAGGACCGACGCGCTGGACCTGATCGTCGACAAGGTGCTGGTGGCTTTCGGCCTGGAGATCCTGAAGGTGGTGCCCGGCCGCGTGTCGACCGAAGTCGACGCCCGCCTGAGCTTCGACACCGTGGCGACGCTGGCGCGCGCGCGCCGCCTGATCGGCATGTACGAGGCCGCCGGCATCGGCCGCGACCGCGTGCTGATCAAGATCGCGTCCACCTGGGAAGGCATCCAGGCGGCTCGTGAACTGGAACTCGAAGGCATCCACACCAATCTGACCTTGCTGTTCTCGTTCTGCCAGGCGGTGGCCTGCGGCGAAAACGGCATCCAGCTGATCTCGCCCTTCGTCGGCCGCATCTACGACTGGTACAAGAAGGCCGCCGGCCCGAACTGGGACGAAGCCGCCAACGCGGGCGTCAACGATCCTGGCGTGAGGTCGGTCGCTGCGATCTACAACTACTTCAAGAAACAGGGCATCGCGACCGAGGTGATGGGCGCGAGCTTCCGCAACATCGGCCAGATCCAGGCGCTCGCCGGCTGCGATCTGCTGACGATCAGCCCCGACCTGCTGGCCCAGCTGCAGGCCAGCGAGGCGCCGTTGACGCAGGCGCTGTCCGCCGATGCCGCCAAGGCCCAGGACTTGCCCAAGGTCTCCTTCAACGAGGCGGCGTTCCGCTTCGCCCTCAACCAGGACGCCATGGCCACCGAGAAGCTGGCCGAAGGCATCCGCCTGTTTGCCGCCGATGCCGGCAAACTGGATCAGATGATCGAGAGCCTGCGATGACCGAGTTCCCGCGTTGCGACCGCAGCCCGACCTGGGCCGCCCTGCAATCCCATTTCCAGCAGTCCGGCCGGGCGTTCGACCTGCGCCAGGCCTTCGCGACCGACGAGGGCCGCTTCGCGGCCTGGACGCTGCAGGCGCCGGAGGTGTTCGCGGATCTGTCGAAGAACCGCATCGACACCCGGACGCTGGAACTGTTGCTGGCGCTGGCCCGGGACGTGCAGCTGGAGTCGCAACGCGAGGCGCTGTTCAACGGCGATCCGATCAACGCGACCGAAGGCCGCGCGGTGCTGCACACGGCGCTTCGGGCGCCGGCCGGACAAGGGCCGTTCACCGACGAGGTGCAGGCCTCGCTGGACCGCATGCTGGGCTTCGCGGACCGGGTGCGCGATCAGGCGAAGAGCGGGATCACCGATGTCGTGCACATCGGCATCGGCGGCTCGGACCTCGGTCCGGCGATGGTCGTCCAGGCGCTGCAGTCCTACGTGCCGGCGGGACTGAGGCTGCATTTCGTCTCCAACGTCGACGGGCATGACCTGGCACCGGTCCTGCGCGGACTGGATCCGAAGACCACGCAATTCATCGTCGCGTCCAAGACCTTCACGACGCAGGAGACGCTGGCCAATGCGATGGCCGCGAAGGCGTGGTTCCTGCAGAACGGCGGCACCGACATCGCACGCCACTTCGCCGCGACGACCAGCAACGCCAAGGCCGCGGCTGGGTTCGGCATCGATACCACCTTCGGTTTCTGGGACTGGGTCGGCGGACGCTATTCGCTCTGGTCGGTGATCGGGCTCCCGATCGCGATCGCGGTGGGATCGACGCACTTCCGTGCGCTGCTGGCGGGCGCGCATGCGATGGACCAGCATTTCCGCGCCGCGCCGCTGGAGAAGAACCTGCCCGTGCTGCTTGGGCTGCTGGATGTCTGGTACCGCAACTTCCACGGGTTCACGAGCCGCTCGGTGGCGCCGTATCACCAGGGGCTGCGCCGTCTGCCGGCGTATCTGCAGCAGCTGGAGATGGAAAGCAACGGCAAGGGCGTCGACCGTGCCGGTGATCCGCTGAGCTTTGCGACCAGCCCGGTGGTCTGGGGCGAGGCCGGGACCAATGGTCAACACGCCTACTTCCAGATGCTGCATCAGGGAACGGACGTGATTCCGGTCGAGTTCATCGCGGTGAAGACGCCGAACTACGGACCCGGAGTGCAAGGCGAGCTGCTGGATCGGCTGAAGGATCAGCACATCAAGCTCCTCGCGAACTGCCTCGCGCAATCGCAGGCGCTGATGCAGGGCAAGACCGCTGAAGCCGCTCGCGCCGAAAAGGCGCCGACAGCATCGCAAGACCTGGATCCGGACGTGCTGGCCCGCCATCGGAGCTTCACCGGCAATCGCCCCAGCACGACGCTGCTGCTGGAGGCGCTGACGCCGTCGTCGCTGGGCGCGCTGATCGCGCTGTATGAGCACCGGGTGTTCGTCAGCGGCGCCGTGTGGAACATCAACAGCTTCGACCAATGGGGTGTGGAGCTTGGCAAGGCACTGTGCAACAGCCTGCTGCCGCGTCTGGGCACCGGCGATGCCTCGGGCCTGGACGGCTCGACCGCCGGACTGCTCGCCAAGCTGCGCGCGTGAGTCGCGCCCACGCGTTTCCATCGCTCAATCCGCTGCAGAGAACCACAGATGAAGATCGTGTTTGATTTCGGCGCCGTGCTGTTCCACTGGCATCCGCCGAGTTTCCTGGCCCGGGTCTGGGCCCACCGTGTCGCCGACGAGGTCGAGGGCGCTGCCATCGCGAAGGACTTCTTCCAGGCCTACAGCGGCGACTGGGGCGCCTTCGATCAGGGATTGGCTGATGGACCGACCACGGCGGACCGCATCCATGCGCGGACGGGCTGGCCGCGCGAGGACATCGTCGCGGTGATGGATGCGGTCCCGTCGGAACTCAAGCTCATCGAGGGGACGGCGGCATTGATCCAAGAACTGAAGGCCCAGGGCCATACCCTGCACTTCCTGTCCAACATGCCGGAGCCGTATGCCGACTACCTGGAGCAGACCTTCCCGCTGAAGGACTGGTTCGTGTCCGGCGTGTTCTCGGGGCGGGTGAAGCAGTCGAAGCCGTCGCGCGAAATCTTCGATCTCGCCCTCGAGCAGTTCGGGGCGAGACCGGAGGAGGTGCTCTTCCTCGACGACCATCCGGCCAATATCGCCGCCGCCAATGAACTCGGCTGGCACACGCACCTCTTCACGACGCCGGAACTGGCCCGTCAGGACTTGGTGCGGCGGGAGCTGCTGCCTGCCTGAACCGAGCAGGATCAACCCGACCGGGGGCCCTTTTCTCCATGCCTGTGGTCAGAGCCCACAGGCGTCCCCTGGGCACAAACAGTCCTCAGGACTGTTTATGTCCGAGGGGACTCCCCCTGACCGGCTATGCCGGTCAATTCCTCCTAATACTTCCGACAAGGGCCCCCGGTCGGGTCGATCCGATTCAGGGTGCCCTTTGCCCTCATCCTCGTCTTCGTCACTTGGAGGCGTCGTCCTCGTCGACGGTCGTCGGCGGCGCGGCCACCCGGAACGATTCGTCCGACCAATGGCCCAGGTCGATCTGGCGGCAGCGTTCGCTGCAGAACGGACGCCACAGGTTGCTCGGATCGAACAGGCTGTCTCCGCCGCAGGTGGGGCAGGGGACGATGCGCGGCGCCGGCGTGGCGGGGATGAATCTTTCGGTCATGACGGGACGGGGCGACTGTCAGGGGCTTGCGTCGGAAGCAGAGTTCAGGAGCAAAGGGTCAGTTCGAAGGTGGCGTCCACCGGCGCCGGTTTCAAGCGGCCATCCTCGTCCTGTCGCATCAGGCGGATCGACACCATCAGGCGATGACCGCTGATTTCCGGGATCAGCCCGAGGCTGGGATCGATGCGCATGCGCAGCATGTGGAAACTGCGACCTGGCGGCAGGCTCTGCTGGTACTGGCCGCCATGCGCAGCGACCTTGTGCGGCGCGCCGCTGTCGCGCAGCAGACCCAGCAGCACGTTGAGCGCCTCGGCCAGCGGCATGAGCGTCTGCGCCCACTGCATCAGGTCGTTGCGTCGGCGCACCGGCAGCAGCTGCTGCCAGGCGTAATAGGCCGGGAGGTCGAATTCGCAGGTGCCGCCTGGAATCGAGATCCGGCTGCGGATGCTCATCAACCATTCGTTGGTCGTGAGCGCGTGCCCGGCCTTGCCCGGCAGCTGGTTGAGCTTGTCGAACGCGGCGTCGATGCGGCTCACCACCTCGTCCAGCACCGCCTCGGACACCGCGGGATTGCCGCGGTAGCCATTGAACTGCGTGCGGTGGCGTTCCAGCTCCTTGAGCAGGTCGGCCTTGAGGTCGGCGCGCGAGGCGACATCCATCACCTCGAAGATGGTGGCGAGGGCGAAGTGGTGATCCAACGCCGTGTCACGCGCCATCAACTGACCAAGCCGATCGAACAGGTGTTCGAGTCTGAGCATCGTGCGGATGCTCTCGTTGAACGGGTATTCGTAGAGGACCAAGTCGACCATCCCTTTGCGGCAAGGGACCATTGTTCCACAGGTGTTTCAACCCGCAACCCGGACGAGGCGTCGCAGTGGTCAGAACAGGGGACTGCTCAGCAGGAGCCTGGCCTCCTCGCGCAATTGTTCGAGCGTGAGTCCGTCGTTGTGAATCACTGCGTCGGCGGCGGCCCTGCGCTGAGTGCGCGTGGCCTGCTGCGCGAGGATGGCCCGTACGGCGGGTTCGCCCAGGCCCGATCGCGCCATCACGCGAGCCACCTGCGTGTCCTCGCGGCAATCGACGACCAGCACGCGGTCGACCAGGCGCCGCCAACGCCCGGATTCGACCAGCAGCGGCACGTCGAACAGGATCAACTGCCCCGGAGACGCGAGCGCCGCCTGCCGTGTGGTCTCGGCGCCGATCATGGGATGCAGGATGCCTTCGAGCGCCTGTTTGGCCCGCGGGTCCCGGAAGACCAGGTCACGCATGGCGGCACGATCAAGGGCACCCTCCGGCGTGACCATCGCCGGTCCGAAGCGTGCCGAGAGCGCGGGCATCGCGGCGCCGCCGGGTTGGGTCAGCGAACGGGAGATGGCGTCGGTGTCCACCAGCAGCGCTCCGCCGAGATCCACCAGCGCTGCAGCCACGGTGCTCTTGCCGCTGCCGATGCCGCCCGTCAGGCCGATGCGCATGATGCGGGTCTTCGCCGGGGAGTTGGAATCAGACGGGCGAAAGCAGCCAACTGGCGATGCGTGCCGGACCGACCAGCAGCACCGTCAGGCCGCCGCCGGCAAGGAACGGACCGAACGGGACGAAACGTCCCTCGCGCAAGCCGCCGTTGAATTTCAACCACAGGCCCACCAGCGCGCCGACCAGTGAAGCGCATAGCGTGACCGGGATCAGCATCTGCCAGCCCAGCCAGGCACCCAGCGCAGCCAGCAGCTTGAAGTCGCCATGCCCCATGCCATCCTTGCCGGTCAGGAGCTTGTAGCCCCAATAGATCGTCCACAGCGACAGATAGCCGATGACCGAGCCGATCAAGGCGTCCTGCAGCGTCACCGGGATCCAGCCCATGAATGCGGCCACCAGGCCGGCCCACAACAGCGGCTGATTGATGGGATCGGGAAGCAGCGTCGTGTCCCAGTCGATGCCGGCGAGCGCCACCAGCGTGGCTGCGAATCCACAGTACAGGAGCGTGGCTGGCACCGTCCCGAGCCGCCACGCGATGGCGGCGAACAGCGCGCCGGTCAGCAGTTCGATGAACGGATACCTGGCCGAGATCGGCGCCTTGCACGAGGCGCACTTGCCGCCGAGCCGCAGCCACCCGAGCAGCGGAAGATTCTCGTGCCAGCGGAGCTTGTGGCCGCAATGCGGGCACCGCGAGGCCGGACGCAACAACGAGAAGGGCGGTTGGGCCCCGAGCGCCGCGCCCATCGGCGCGGCGGCCTCCGCCAGGCGTTTTGCCTGGTCCTCGGCCATGCCGGTGTACTGGACCAGCTCGTCCGGATGCGCCAACTGATCGGCGCAATCGGACAACCATTCGCGGTGCAGCATCACCGGGGTCCGGTAGATGACGACGTTCAGGAAGCTGCCGACGCAGAGCCCGAGCAGCCCGAGGAATGCCGGCGACAGCATGACCTCCCGCAGGACCGGGTCCCGCAGGAGTTCCGACATGGCCTCCAGCACTTACACCACCGCGCCCAGCTTGAAGATCGGCAGGTACATCGAGATCACGATGCCGCCGATCAAGGTGCCGAGGAACACGATGATGAGCGGTTCCATCAGGCTGGACAGGGCCTTGACGGCATCGTCCACCTCTTCCTCGTAGAAGTCGGCGGCCTTGCCCAGCATGTGGTCCAGCGAGCCGGACTCTTCGCCGATCGACGACATCTGCAGGACCATGATCGGGAAGATGCCGGTCGTCTGCATCGAGGTGGTCAGCGAGGCGCCGGTCGACACGTCGCGCTGGATCTTTTCGGTCGCCTCGACGAACACGGCGTTTCCGGAAGCGCCGCCCACCGAGTCCAGCGCCTCCACGAGTGGCACGCCCGCAGCGAACATCGTCGCCAGTGTGCGCGTCCAGCGCGCGACGGCGGACTTGTAGATCAACTGGCCAAAGACGGGGATCTTCAGCAGCAGCCGGTCCATGAACTTCTGCATCTTCTCGGAGCGCTTCCAGCTCTGGAAGAAGAAGTACAGGCCGCCGCCGATGACGCCGAAGATCAGCCACCAGTACGCGACGAAGATCTCCGACATCGCCATCACGAAGAGCGTCGGGGCGGGCAGGTCGGCGCCGAAGGACTTGAACACGTCCTTGAAGGCCGGGATCACGAAGATCATGATCACCGCGGTCACGACGAAGGCCACGATCAGCACCGCGATCGGGTAGGTCAGCGCCGACTTGATCTTGCCCTTCAGTGCGACGGTCTTTTCCTGGTAGATCGCCAGACGATCCAGCAGGGCTTCCAGGATACCGCCCTGCTCGCCAGCCTCGACCAAGTTGCAGTACAGCGCGTCGAAGTAGAGCGGATGCTTGCGGAAGGCCGCCGATAGTGAGGTGCCGGTCTCGACGTCCTGACGGATGTCGGTCAGCAGCTTGGTCAGGCGCGGGTTGGGACTGCCACGCGCGACGATGTCGAAGGACTGCAGCAGCGGCACGCCGGCGCGCATCATCGTCGCCAGCTGGCGGGTGAACACCGCGATGTCCTTCTGCTTGATGGACTTGCCGCCGGAGCTGCGCCGCTTCTTGATCTTGCTGACCAGGATGCCCTGGCGGCGCAGCGAGGCACTGATCACGGCCTCGCCGCCAGCACGCATCTCACCGCGGACGATCTTGCCGTTGCGGTCCTTGCCTTCCCATTCGAAGACGTATTCCTTGATGCCCTTGGCCGCGCTCTTGGAGCCTGCGGTGGTCGTTGCCATATCACCTCCTGCCGTCGCGCCACGCGAGTGACGCTCCCAATCTTTGACTCGTTCGAACGGTCCCGATGGCCCGACGCCAGATGCGCGAACGCGGCGCCCGCAGACGCCGCGTCATGCTCCCGGTGTCATTCGTTGGTGGCCGCCAGCACCTCTTCCAGTGTCGTGACGCCCGCCCGGACCTTGACCAGCCCGGACTGCCGCAGATCCCGCACGTTGTCCGCACGGGCCTGCTGGGCGATGTCCATGGCGGTTCCCTCGGACAAGATGATCCGCTGGATTGCCTCGCTGATGGGCATCACTTGGTAAAGGCCCACCCGTCCCCGATAACCATTGTTGCAATTCGAGCAGCCGACCGCCTTGTACGGCTTCCAGCTGCCGTCGAGCTCGGGCTCGGTGTAGCCGGCGCGGAGCAGCGCATCGCGCGGGTATTCAGCCGGCGCCTTGCAGTTCTCGCACAGACGGCGTGCCAGGCGTTGCGCGGTGATCAGCAGGACGCTCGAGGCGATGTTGAACGGCGCCACGCCCATGTTCAACAAGCGGGTCAGCGTCGTCGGTGCATCGTTGGTGTGCAGCGTCGACATCACCATGTGGCCGGTCTGCGCGGCCTTGATGGCGATGTCCGCCGTTTCCAGGTCCCGGATTTCGCCGACCATGATGATGTCAGGATCCTGGCGCAGGAAGGCCTTCAGGGCCGCCGAGAAGGTCAGGCCGGCCTTGTCGTTGACGTTGACCTGGTTGATGCCGGGCAGGTTGATTTCCGCCGGATCCTCCACGGTGGAGATGTTGGTGCCGGGCTGGTTCAGGATGTTGAGGCAGGTGTACAGCGACACCGTCTTGCCGGAGCCCGTCGGTCCCGTGACGAGGATCATCCCGTAGGGGCGATGGATGCATTGGAGCAGCCGCTCCTTCTCGATCTTTTCGTAGCCGAGCGCCTCGATGCCGAGCTTGGCCGAGGACGGGTCCAGGATCCGGATCACGATCTTCTCGCCGAACAGCGTCGGCAGCGTCGAGACCCGGAAGTCGATCGCCTTCGTGCCGAACTTCAGCTTCATCCGACCGTCCTGCGGGACGCGGCGCTCGGAGATGTCCATCCGCGAGATCACCTTGATCCGCGAGGCGAGCTTTTCCTTGATGGCGATCGGCGGCTGCGTGATCTCGCGCAACTCGCCGTCGACCCGGAAGCGGACACGGTAGTGGTACTCGAAGGGTTCGAAGTGGAGGTCGGACGCCCGCATGTTGATCGCGTCCACCAGCATCTTCTGCAGGAAGCGCACGACGGGCGCGTCCTCGACGTCGGTGATCTCCTGAGTCTCTTCCGGCGGGGGCGCCTCGTCGTCGGCGATGTCGAAATCGAAGTCCTCACCGGCGATCGCCTCCAGCGCTTCCGCCGTGGATGCGGCTGTGATGCCCAGCAGTTTCGCGAGCTTGTCGTGCTCGACGATGATCCATTCCGGCGTCAGTTGTGTCGCGAACTTGATGCGTTCGACGACCTCCTGCTCGGTCGGGTCGGCGCCGCCGATGAACAGCCGGTTGCCCCGGCGTGCAAGCACCACCACCTGGTACTGGGCAGCCAGCTTGGCGTCGATGATGTTCTGCGGGAGCTTGTGGCCGTCGACCGCGTTCAGGTCCAGCAGCGGCAGCGCGAGCGCATGCGACAGCGTGTGCGCCAGGTCGTTCGGCGTGACGGTGCCCGAGGCCATGACTGCGTTCACGAAGCTGGTCTTCTTCTCGCGGGCCAGCTTGACCAGGTCCTCGGCCGCCTGCGGCTTGAGCTTGCCGGCGTGCACGAGCACGCGGGCAACGCCCGAGAGGGCGGATTGAGGGGGTTCGGCCAGGGTGGTGTCCACGGATATCGCCATCGGGTAGGGTCTTGCCGGACGCCGGCGCGCGCGCCGGGAGAACCCCTCACTTTACCCCCGCGGACCGAGGGGTGGCGGTGCGGGTCCTCCTGGCTTTCACTGAAGTCAGACGCTTCGTGCAATTTCGGCCTTGGTCACTGGAAATTGAGCCCGAAATGTGCATGGGCTCGGACTCCGGGTTCGCCCCAACGCAAGACCTGACCCCGGCATCGGTGCAGCGAGGGCCGGGTGTCGGTGCGGAAATGAAAAACGCCGCGAACCTTGCGATTCGCGGCGTTTCCGTTGTCCTGGTCGGGGTGAGAGGATTCGAACCTCCGGCCTCTACGTCCCGAACGTAGCGCTCTACCAGGCTAAGCTACACCCCGTGTTGGTCACTCGGCTGAGATTCTGTTCAAGAACTTCTCTCCACCGACTGAGCCGCAAATTCTAGCAGGCTTTCTTTCCACTTGGAAAGGGGGAGCGCGGACAAATGTTGTTTTGCCTGTGCGATCTCCGCGCGGGCGGCCTCGCGCGTCGCTTCCAGGGCGCCGGTGCGGCGCACGATCATGACGATGTCCTGCAGTCGCTCGACCTCGCCGTGCTCGATCGCGTGGCGGATCAGTGCGCGCTCGTCGTCGGTGCCGCGTTCCATGGCGATCAGCAGGGGCAGCGTGGGCTTGCCCTCGCGCAGGTCGTCGCCGATGTTCTTGCCCAGCGATTCGCTCGTGCCTTCGTAGTCGAGCGCGTCGTCGATCAATTGGAAGGCGGTGCCCAGCGCGCGGCCGTAACCGGCGCAGGCCTCTTCCAGTTCCGGTGGCGCATCCGCCAGCACCGCGCCGAGCCGTGCGCTGGCCTCGAAGAGCTTCGCGGTCTTGTAGCGGATCACCCGCAGGTAGCTGTCGACCGCCACGTCGGGGTCGTGCATGTTCATGAGCTGCAGGACCTCGCCCTCGGCGATGACGTTGGTCGCATCGGCCAGCACCTCCAGCACGCGCATGCGGTTCACCGACACCATCATCTGGAAGGCGCGCGAGTAGAGGAAGTCGCCGACCAGCACGCTCGCCGCGTTGCCGAACAACGCGTTGGCGGTCTGCTTCCCACGGCGCAGCGCGGACTCGTCGACGACGTCGTCGTGCAGCAGCGTGGCGGTGTGGATGAACTCGACGACCGCCGCGAGTTCGCGGCTGGCGGAGGAGTCGGCGTCCAGCGCGTTGGCGAACATCAGCACCAGCTTCGGACGCATCCGCTTGCCGCCGGCGTGGATGATGTAAGCCGAGATCTGGTTGATCAGGGCGACGTCCGAGCGAAGCCGCTGCGCGATCACGGCGTCGACTTCATTCATCTGCGCGTTCAGCGCCTCGAGGACCTCGGCAACTGGGGTAGAGGCAATGGGCTGCACTCTGGACTCACTGTGAGGGGAAGCGCGGATTATAGGAAGGCGCGGACGAGGGGCGGATCGCGACGGCCCCGCCTTCGCACGGGCGCTCGCGCGAGGCGCGCCCGGTCCTCGCAGGACCGGGGTGGGCAGACCGCGAGCCCCGGCGGCTGCGGGCTTTCGAAGTGCTCAGGGTTTGCATGGATGCAGGGGTCTGTGCTACATTCTTGGGCTCCGCATTTCCATGCGGTGATTTTTCTTGGGCGATCGACAGGCGCTTTGCGGTTCCTGACGGCTCGCTCTCATGTGAAAGGGCTGATATGTACGCGGTCATAAAAACCGGTGGCAAGCAATACAAGGTTGCTGCTGGCGAAAAGATCAAGGTAGAACAGATTGCTGCGGAAGTTGGCCAAGAGATCGTGATCGACCAGGTGCTGGCCGTCGGAAACGGCGCGGACCTGAAGATCGGGACTCCCTTGGTTGCTGGCGCCAGCGTGAAGGCCACCGTGGTGGCTCATGGCAAGCACGACAAGGTGCGCATCTTCAAGCTGCGTCGTCGCAAGCACTACAAGAAGAGCCAAGGCCATCGCCAGACATTCACCGAGCTGGAAATCAGCGCGGTCAACGGCTGATCTCTTGTCTCTCTCGTAATCTGATCAAGGAGTAATCCATGGCACAGAAAAAGGGCGGCGGCTCGACACGAAACGGCCGCGATTCCAAGCCGAAGATGCTGGGCGTCAAGGTGTTCGGCGGCCAGACCATCTCGGCGGGCTCGATCATCGTCCGCCAGCGCGGCACGAAGTTCCACGCCGGCACGAACGTGGGCATGGGCAAGGACCACACGCTGTTCGCACTGGTCGACGGCACGGTGTCCTTCACCGTCAAGGGCGAGAACAGCCGCTCCACCGTCGTCGTCACGGCGATCTGAGCGACTTGATGTCCTGACGCCGCGACGCGGGAGACCTGCTCTCCCGTGATCGGCGGACCCAGAGCCCCGGCCTCGTCCGGGGCTTTGCTTTTTCCGGACCCGCGCGTCGCGCGTGTCCGGCGCCGACCGCGAGTTCCGGCGAAACCTGACTCGCTCCGATTCAAAGCATGGCCTCGCGCGGGAGCGTGGGGGCGTGAATTACGATAGCCCCGCTCTCCGGGACTGAAGGCCATCCATGAAGTTCGTTGACGAAGCCACCATCGATATCGCCGCCGGCAACGGCGGCGCGGGTTGCGCCAGTTTCCGCCGCGAGAAGTTCATTCCCTTCGGCGGTCCGGACGGGGGCGACGGCGGCAAGGGCGGCAGCGTCTTCGCGATGGCCGATCGCAACCTCAATACGCTGATCGACTACCGCTACGCGCGCCGCCACGAGGCCCGCAACGGCGAAGCCGGTCGCGGCTCGGACCAGTTCGGCGCCGCCGCCGAGGACATCACGCTGAAGGTGCCGGTCGGCACCATCGTCCGCGACCTCGAGACCGACGAGATCATCGCCGAGCTGCTCGAGCCCGATGTGCCGGTGCTGCTGGCCAAGGGCGGCGACGGCGGCTTCGGCAACCTGCATTTCAAGACCAGCACCAACCGCGCGCCGCGTCAGAAGACGCCTGGCTGGCCCGGCGAGGTCAAGAAGATCAAGATGGAGTTGCGCGTGCTGGCCGACGTCGGCCTGCTCGGCCAGCCCAACGCCGGCAAGTCGACGCTGATCGCGGCGGTGTCCAACGCCAGACCGAAGATCGCCGACTACCCGTTCACGACGCTGTACCCCAACCTGGGCGTGGTGCGCGTCGGTCCGGAGAAGAGCTTCGTCATCGCCGACATCCCCGGCCTGATCGAGGGCGCGGCCGAAGGCGCGGGCCTGGGCCACCAGTTCCTGCGCCACCTGCAGCGCACGCGCGTGCTGTTGCATGTCGTCGACCTCGCCCCGTTCAATCCGGACGTGGACCCGGTCGCCGAAGCCAAGGCCATCGTCAAGGAACTGAAGAAGTACGACGAGGCGCTGTACGAGAAGCCGCGCTGGCTGGTGCTGAACAAGCTGGACATGGTGCCGGCCGAGGAGCGCGCGGCCCGCGTGAAGGACTTCGTCAAGCGCTACAAGTGGAAGGGGCCGGTCTTCGAGATCTCGGCGCTGACCCGCGAAGGCTGCGAGCCCTTGATCCGCGCCATCTACGACCACGTGGCGGCGCTGCAGTCGCCGCCGGTCGAGGAGGCCGACGAGCGCTTCGACGAACCGACCATCGATCCGCCCAAGGCCTTCCAGGAGACGCGCAAGACCCGCGCGACCAAGGCCAAGGCGATCAAGGCCGCGAAGGCGGAGAAGGCTGACAAGGCGGAGAAGCCGCCCGAGCGCGACCCGCGTTTCGATCCGCTGCCCTGACTTCCGTCTCCGACCTGTCGACTCCCTGATCCTCCGCGCATGAGCAATGGCAACTTGAACGGCGAACTGACCGGTGTCCTGAAGGATGCGCGACGCATCGTCGTGAAGGTCGGCTCGAGCCTGGTGACCAACGAAGGGCGCGGCGTCGATGCCGAAGCCATCGGCAACTGGTGCCGTCAACTCGCGGAACTCGCGCGCGAGGGGCGGGAGGTGGTGATGGTGTCCAGCGGCGCGATCGCCGAAGGCATGAAGCGGCTCGGTTGGGCCAGCCGTCCCAAGGAATTGCACGAGCTGCAGGCCGCGGCCGCGGTCGGCCAGATGGGTCTGGCGCAGATGTACGAGACCAAGCTGCGCGAGCAGGGCCTCACCAGCGCGCAGGTGCTGCTGACGCATGCCGACCTGGCGGATCGCGAGCGCTACCTGAATGCGCGCTCGACGCTGCTGGCGCTGCTGCAGCACCGGGTGCTGCCGGTGATCAACGAGAACGACACCGTCGTCAACGACGAGATCAAGTTCGGCGACAACGACACGCTGGGCGCGCTGGTCGCCAACCTGGTCGAGGCCGACGCGCTGGTGATCCTCACCGACCAGAAGGGCCTGTACTCGGCGGATCCGCGCCGCGATCCGGACGCCCGCTTCATCGATCGCGCGACGGCCGGCAAGCCGGAGCTCGAGGAGATGGCCGGCGGTGCCGGATCCAGCATCGGGCGCGGCGGGATGATCACGAAGATCCTGGCCGCGAAGCGCGCGGCGAGCAGCGGCGCCAACACGGTGATCGCGTGGGGGCGCGAGCCGGACGTGCTGTTGCGCCTGGCCGCCGGCGAATCCATCGGCACGGCCCTCATGGCGTCGACCGCCAAGCTCGCGGCGCGCAAGCAGTGGATGGTCGACCACCTGCAGCTGCGCGGGAAGGTCGTTGTCGACGCCGGTGCCGCGATCAAGCTGCGGGAAGAGGGCAAGAGCCTGCTGCCGATCGGTGTCCAGGAAGTGTCGGGCGAATTCCATCGCGGCGACGTCATCGCGATCCTCGATCTGGCCGGCAAGGAGCTCGCGCGCGGTCTGACCAACTACGGCAGCGCGGAGGCCCGGCTGATCGCCCGCAAGCCGTCGTTCGACATCGAGCGCGTGCTGGGTTACGCGGCCGAGCCGGAACTGATCCATCGCGACAACCTGGTGCTGCGCTGAGGCGCCGTCCAGGCGTCGTCGAGACGGGCTCGCGGCGACCTCGCAGGAAGCACAAAGGCGCCCTCGGGCGCCTTTGCTCCTTCTGCCGATGGATCTGTCCGTCAGTCCTTGACGGGGTCCGCCGGGCCGCCATGGCTAGCCGCCGGCGGCGCGATCTCGCGGCCGTCGTGCGCGGATGTACCCGTCGCCTGCGGGCCGGCGTTGTGCTCGTGGGGCTGGTGATCGAAGCGGTCGTGCCGGTGATGGTCCTGGTCGCCCTGATCGCCGTGCCCACCATGACGGTCGCCGCGCGGCGGGGGCCGCATGCCGGCGCGCAGATAGCGGTTGTGATGGTTCAGCCGCGGCAGGAATCGCGCGAGCTCCGTCAGCGCCATCTGGTAGACGCCGCGCTTGAACTCGATCACGGCTTCCAGCGGCACCCAGTACTCGTTCCAGCGCCAGGCGTCGAATTCGGGATGGTCGGTGGCGCGCAGGTTCATGTCGCTGTCGCGACCCATCATCTGCAGCAGGAACCAGATCTGCTTCTGTCCGCGGTAGTGCCCGCGCGCGTCGCGCCGGATGAAGTGGTCGGGCACCTCGTAGCGCAGCCAGTCCCGCGTGCGCGCGATGATGCGCACGTGATCCGCTGTGAGGCCCACTTCCTCATGCAGCTCCCTGAACATCGCCTGCTCGGGCGTTTCTCCATGCTTGATGCCCCCTTGGGGGAACTGCCAAGAATGGGTGCGTATGCGCTTGCCCCAGAACACCTCGTTCTTGTGGTTGAGCAGGATGATG
>Ga0065165_1000289_pt1 | contig 85848 bp, 71 predicted proteins | sample AraplaMF_Cvi_mMF_FD_63813 | JGI IMG/M metagenome (GOLD analysis project Ga0065165, IMG submission 63813) | Arabidopsis root microbial communities from the University of North Carolina, USA - plate scrape MF_Cvi_mMF (version 2) (version 3) | ecosystem: Host-associated > Plants > Roots >... | reverse complement strand
TCGATCACGCGGTCCGAGTAGGTCAGGTAGACCAGCGTGTTGCGCTTGGGGTCCACCATGCGGACCACGCGCAGCCGCTTGAACACCAGTGAACGGCGCTCGGAAAAAACCTCTTCCTTGCGCGGCAGCGGTTTGGGAAAGCTGATCGGTCCGACCGCCCGGCAGGCGATCGACGCCTCGGACTTGTCTTCCGCCAGGCCCAGCGCGCCTTTCACGCCGCCGGTCTTGGCGCGCGACACGAAGCAGGTCACGCCCTGCACCGCCGGGTCGTCGTAGGCATCCACCACGATCTTGTGGTCCGGACCGATCAGCTTGAAGACCGTGTCCACCTCGCCAATGGCATCCGATTCCGCTGCGCTGGCCGGGCCGGCGGCCAGGCAGGTGACGGTGACCAGCGCCGTCAACAACTGCGTCATCGCAGGCAGGCAACGAGGTGCCGCGCCGCGCAGGCGAAGGTTCGCCGACCGCTGCGCGCGGTGGCTCGCAAGGGCGGCAGCGCGGGGCAAGGGCGAGGAAGCGGTTTGGGAATCAAGCATGCTGGGCACTCCTGGAATGCCCTGTTGTAGCACGCGGGGTGCCCAGGAACTGCGTGGGCAGCCACCGGTCCCGCAAGGACAGGAAGGGCCGCTCCACCAGTCGGTGCAGCGCCCAGCCGCCAAGCAGGCTCACCGCGGTGACCAGCACCGCGGCTGACCAGGACTGGGCGGAGATGCCCAGCACCGCCAGGGGCGTGAGCAGCATGTAGCCGATGGGCTTGTGGATCATGTATAGCGGATACGACCAGCGCGCCAGCGCCGCAGCGCCCGGCACCCGTGCCCGCGCCAGCAGGCCCTGCGGCGCCAGCGCAGCCGTCACCAGCAGCGCAAAGCTCCACGCATTCAGGCTGTAGCCCATGGCCGTGGTGGCCCGGCCATATCCCACGCCGTCAATGTAGTAGCTGTCCAGCAACCACACGCCCATGGCGCCGCAGGCCAGCAGCGCTGCGGCCAGCAGCCAACGCGGATGCGCCATCAGCCGGGCCCAGGCCGCTGGATGCCCATGGCGAAGCAGCGCCACGGCCACCCCGGGCAGGAATTCATCGAGCCTTGCGAGGCTGGCGTAGTAGAGCTGCGGGTGGTACAGCGCCACCGCATTGCCGGCCTCGCTCCCATACAGCCGCCACAGGTGGTCGCGCCAGGCGCAGGCGGCCAGCGTCAGCAGCCCGATCAGGGCCCAGGCCAGGCGGCGGCGATGGCGTCGTAGAGACCAGCCCAGCGCCAGGCTCGCCGGCAGCACCAGGTAGAACTGCTCCTCGATGCAGAGCGACCAGGCATGCGAGAACGCCGTGCCTGGCGGCAGGTTGATGTTCTGGGTGAAGGTCAGGAAGCGCCACAGCGGCGGGGGCGTGCGCCCGCCCATCTCGGCAGGGAAGCACCAGAACAGCGCGAGCACCACATAGAAGCAGGGCAGGGTGCGCAGCAGCCGCCGGCCATAAAACCTGGGCAGCGACAGCTCGCCGCCGCGGCGCAGCCCCCCCATCAGCTGGTTGGCGATGAGGTAGCCGCTGAGCACGAAGAACAAGTCCACGCCGGTCCATCCCAAGGTGCTGACCCAGCCGAACGTGGGCTCTCGGCTCACGAACAGCGCATAGTGATAGGTGAACACCAGCACGATGGCCACGGCGCGCAGCAGGTCCAGCCCATGCTGGCGCTGAACACCGTTGCCCGATAGACCGTGGTGGTCTGGCTGGGGATGGGGAGGAACTGCGCTGGCAGCGCGGAGGAAAGGGCGGCGAAGGAATGCAAGCGGCATGGATCTGGCTGCCGGGCCGCCCCCAGCGGAAGGCGGGAGCGCTGCCCGGTTGGCGGCGATTCTCGTTGCATCAGGCACCGTGGAACCGGCCCTGGGCGCGACGTCACGCGCGTTACCCGCATTCCCTTCCGCCCGCCCGGTCAGCGCCATTGCCGGCGGGCCGCACGCCGCGCCGCCAGCCCATCACCCGAGGTCTGATTGCGGTCCTTCGTGCCGCGCGCGGCTGTCCCGCGGGGCCTGCTCACGTTCATGCATGCCGTAGTCCCGCAGCACGGTGGCCACCCGCAACCGGTAGTCCTTGAACACTTCGCGGCGTCCGGCGGCCTGAGCGGCCCGATGATCCTCGCGCTGTCGCCAGGCCTGCACGGCCGCCTCGTCGCGCCAGAAGGAGAGTGACAGGAGCTTGCCCGGCTCGGTCAGGCTCTGGAAGCGCTCGACGCTGATGAAGCCGTCCATGGTCTCCAGCACCGGCCGCAGGTCGGCCGCAATGCCCAGGTAATGGTCGCGTTCCCCTTGGGCGGGGACCACTTCGAAGATCACGGCGATCATGGTTGCACCTCCGGCAGCGGCGCCGGGGCATCGGCCAGCAGGATAGTCATGTTGGACAGGGCGTATGGGCGTGGGAGGGGAGGCAGGGGAAGACGGGTCTGGGCGGCGGCATAGGCGAGGGCGGCCTCAATCGTGCCCAGCGCCATGTCCTGCCCTGGACAGCGGTGCGGCCCATCGCCGAACGCGTGCGGGGTGCCCGAAAGTGCAACGGTGAAGGCCTCGCCCGCCCTGCGCGCTTGACCCTGTACCTGCGCGTCCCGCTGCAAGAAGCGTCTGGTCAGACGCACGCCGCCGCCTTCGCGGGCGATCTCGCGCAGGGCGGTGCGGTCCGGCGCGCGGCCGTCGCGGACCAGGTGCCACAGGCCGTGGCTCAGCAGGGCACTGCCGGCCTCATGGCTTTGCCAGAGCAAGGACAAACGGTTGGCCTCGTCGGTGGCCCTGTCGGGCCACACTGCCGCGCCGGCATGGTGCAGCCATGCCCACTGCAGCGGTGCATCGGGGGCGGTAGCTTCTGCGCGCCGCAGCTTGTCCAGCAGGAGGAGACAGGCCTCGTCCGCCTGCCTCACCGCCATGGGCGCGGCCTCGGCCGCCAGACCGGCCGCCATGGCCCTGAGGGAGCCGACAAGCGACCGCTGGTCTTCAGCGGTCCGTATCGTCATGCCGAACAGTGCGGCCACCGTCGCGGCCGGAACTGCCCAGATCCAATGGTCCCAGCCTTCGCGAAGGGCCAGCTCAGCCTGCCGGCTGGCTTCCCGATGCACGGCATCGCCCGAGACGGCACGCAGCGCCTGCGTCACGGCCTGCTTCTCGGCGGCCTGCCGCAGGTCGTCGCGCTGGCGCAGCCAACGACTGAACTGGTCAGCCAGCGGACCGGGCTGCCCGGCCAATGGCGCGGGAAGTGGCTGCCCGGGTGGACGCACGCCCAGGTCGGGATGCGTCAGCAGGGCGTGGGGACAGGACTCCATCAATTTCTCCTTGTGGGCCGGGGCGCTGGCCATGAAGCGCCAATCGCGGACATGCCCATGTTCGACGGTCCACGCAGTGCACGCTTCGCTTAGCATCGAAACATGGATGTAGACAGTACCGCGGACCAGGCCCTGGCCCACATCGCCGCCAGCATGGCCGAGCCCGTGAGGGCACGCATGCTCTGTTGCCTGATGGATGGCCATGCGCGCACCGCCACGGAACTGGCGGCGGTGGGCGAGGTCGCGGCCTCCACCGCCAGTGCCCACCTGTCGCGCCTGCTGACGCAGGGCCTGGTGGAGTGCCTCGCGCAGGGCAAGCACCGCTACTACCGGCTCGCGGGCCCGGCCGTGGGCCAGGCGCTGGAGGCGCTGCTCGTGCTGGCGGGCCAACCCCGGCCGCGCTTTGAACCCACCACCCCGGTGGCCCTGCGGGAGGCCCGGCGTTGCTACGACCACCTGGCCGGGCATTGGGGCGTGCGCCTGCATGATCATGCGCTGCGCCTGGGTTGGCTCACGGTGCATCAGGACGAGCCGCGCGGCTACCTGGTCAGTGATGCGGGCCTGGATGGTCTGCGGTCACTGGGTGTCGATGTGCAGGCGGCGACCACCGGACGACGCCGTGTGGCGTGTGCCTGCATGGATTGGAGCGAGCGTCGCCCCCATCTGGGCGGCGCCCTTGGGGCGGCCTGGCTGCGGGCCATGCTGGACCAGGAATGGCTGGCGCCGACGCTGGACAGCCGGGCGCTGACCGTCACGCGCCGCGGGGCGACGGGATTCAACCGATGGCTGGAGGATTGAAGGGCATGAGCACACCGGACAAGGCAACGGCGGCGGCAGCGGGCATCCGCGTGGGCGTGGGGGGCTGGACCTTCGAGCCGTGGCGGCAGACCTTTTACCCGCAGGGCCTGGCGGCAGCCAAGGAATTGCACTATGCAAGCCGCTGCCTGACCGCCATCGAGGTCAACGGCACCTACTACAGCACGCAGCGTCCGGCCACCTTCGCCAAATGGCGGGACGACACGCCGGAGGGCTTTGTGTTCTCGCTCAAGGCGCACCGTCTGGCGACCAACCGGCGCGTCCTGGCCGAGGCGGGCGAATCCGTGCAGCACTTCCTGGGCAGCGGCGTGGCGGAACTGGGCCCCAAGCTCGGCCCTGTGGTGTGGCAGTTTGCGCCCACCAAGCGTTTCGACCCGGACGACTTTGGCGCGTTCCTGGCCCTGCTGCCGCCCAAGCTGGAGGGCTTGCCGCTGCGCCATGTCATGGATGTCCGGCATGAGAGCTTTCGTGATCCTGCCTTCCTGGCCCTGGCTCGCCGCCACGGCGTGGGGGTGGTCTTCACCGAGTCGGACGACTATCCGGCATTGCCGGACCTCACGACGGACTTCGTCTACACCCGCATCATGCGGACCCGCTCGGAACTCGTGACCGGCGTGGACGACGCCACGCTGGACGCGCTGGCCGACTGCGCACGCGCCTGGCGTGCCGGCCACCAGCCCACCGGGTTGCCGCTGATCGAGCCGGAGACAGCACCCGCCGTCCTGCCGCGCGACGTCTTCGTTTTCTTCATCAGCGGCGCCAAGGAGCGCGCGCCCGCTGCCGCCCAGGCCCTGCTGGGCCGCCTGAAGGACAGCTGAGAGGCCTTTGCCGCCATACAGCGCTTTGCATCGGCACTGCTGTCCCTTACTCTATCCGTGCGGCCCGGCTGGGTCGTCCCCCAGGCAAGGTCCCTGGTCAGGGTGTCCCTGACACACGGAAGGCGCCCCCTGGGGGCAGGCGCGAAGCGACTGGGGGGGCATCATCCGCATCCATATTCCGACCTTGATGCTGGCGCTGCTCAGCGGGTTCGCCATGCTGGGGGTGCAGCTGTGGATGGCCCGTCGCAGCCGTCTGCGCCACCTTGACCTCGGCGTGTGGACCTGGGGCTCGTGGACGCTGCTGCTGGGCTTTGCGATGCTGGCTGCGCGCGTGGTCCTGCCGGTCTGGATCTCCGCCTTGCTCGGCAACGGCTTCATCGCCCTGGGCATCATCATCTACTGCGAAGGCATCTATCGCCATGTGCTGGGCCGGTCCCTGCCTCGCCTGTGGTGGTGGTGCGGTCCAGGCATCACCTGGGTGGTGACCGCCTGGATGCTGTCGTGGCCGCTGCCCCTGCGTACGGCTGCCATCTCGCTGCTGTTCGCCGTGCTGCTGCTGCCCAGCATCCTGCTCCTGCTCGGCCCCGGCTGGCGCTCGGAATATTCGCTGCGCGCGGTGGCACTCACGCTGGTACTGGCCATGGGCAGCCTGCTGCTGCGTGCCGTGCATGCCTGGCGCCATCCTGAGGACTATCAGGATCTGATGCAGAGCAGCCTGGGCCAGGGGCTGACCTTCCTGTTCAGCTTCATCTGCCTCATGGGGGCGGGCTTCGGCTTCGTGCTGGCGAACTTCGAGCGGGTGGCGAGGCGCATGGAAGACATGGCGTCCACCGATGTGCTCACCGGCTGCCTCAACCGTGGCACGGCCGACACTTTGCTGCGCCACGAACTGGAGCGCGGGCACCGGGAATCCTCGCCGGTGGCCTTTGTGCTGCTGGACCTTGACCACTTCAAGGTCGTCAACGACACGCACGGTCACCGCGCGGGAGACACCGCCCTGCAGTGCTTCACGGCGGAAGTGCGTCGCCGCCTGCGGGCCTCGGACGTCATGGGACGCTGGGGCGGCGAGGAGTTCGTGCTGGTGCTGCCGGCCACCGATGCGGTGGGGGCGGCGCGGCTGGTGGAGCAGATCCGGGAGGGCATCGCCGGCCTGTCGCTCAGCGACGAATGCGGGCGGCCTTTCGGCATCACGGTCTCCGCGGGCATCGCGGTCGCCATGCCCGGCCGGCACCTGGGTCCGGAACAGCTGTTCACCTTGGCGGACCAGGCGCTCTACCGTGCAAAAGGGGAGGGGCGCAATCGCGTGCATGTGCATGAAGAGTCCCAGCCCCTGCAGGTTGATCCGGGGGAGCCTGGCATCGCCTGACCGTTGCTGTGGGCGGGCCGCGCTGTGAGGCCAGCCGGCTAGGCGCGCGGCCAGTGGCATCGTGCATCAGCGGCAGTTTGGTCGCTGCGGCGTGACAGGGGCGTCTCTTGCGGCGGTCGAGGTCGGCAGGCGCGGGGCTGGTCTATGCTGTGTCCATGTCTGCCTCCTCTTCATCCCGCTTCGCCCTCAAGGGGCGCCTGCCGCCGGCACTGCCGCTCTGGACACTGGTGTCCCCCATTGCCGCTCTTGCGGCCTTGCTGGGCCTGTCGGTTGGCGGAGGCTGGCTGGGCCTGTCGGTGGTGGGCGTGCTGCTCATTGCCGCCGTGCTGGCGGCCGTGCACCATGCCGAGGTGGTGGCGCATCGCGTGGGCGAGCCCTATGGGTCGCTGGTGCTGGCGGTGGCCGTGACCATCATCGAAGTGGCGCTCATTGTCTCGCTCATGCTGGCGGGCGGTGAGTCGACGAACACGCTGGCACGCGACACGGTGTTTTCCGCCATCATGATCGTCTGCAACGGCGTGCTCGGCCTTTGCATTTTGGTGGGCGGCTGGCGGCATCAGGTGCTGAAATTTCGCGTTGATGGCACCAGTCCCACGTTGGCGGTGCTGGCGGCGCTGTCGGTGCTGACGCTGGTGTTGCCGGCGTTCACCACCAGTTCACCGGGCCCGACCTTTACCCGCACGCAGCTCCTGTTTGCCGGGGCGGTGTCGCTGGTGCTGTATGGCGCCTTCGTGTTCGTGCAGGCGGTGCGTCATCGCGACTATTTCCTGCCTGTGGCCGGTGCGGAGGACAAGGATGCTCATGCGGCGCCGCCCAGCACGCGGGTGGCGCTGATCAGCCTGGCCTTGTTGATGGCTTGCCTGGTGGGCGTGGTGGGTTTGGCGAAGTTGCTGGCCCCGACCATTGAGCGAGCAGTCAGCGGCATTGGTGCGCCGCCTTCGCTGGTGGGCGTCATCGTGGCCATGCTGGTGTTGCTGCCGGAGACGGTCGCGGCGGTGCGCGCTGCGCTGCACAACCGGCTGCAGACCAGTCTCAACCTTGCGCTGGGTTCTGGCTTGGCCAGCATTGGGCTGACCATTCCCACGGTGGCGGTGCTGTCGCCGCTGTTTCCGCATTCGCTGGTGCTGGGGCTGACGCCACTGAGCATGGTCCTGCTGTTCCTGACCTTCCTGGTGGGCGGCCTGACGCTGGGCGGCGGCCGAGCCACGGTCCTGCAGGGCGCCGTCCACATGGTCGTCTTCGCCGTCTTCCTCTTCCTAGCAGTGGTACCTTGAGCCCCCCAGTCGCTTCGCTCCTGCCCCCAAGGGGCGCCATCCGTCGGTCAGGGAGACCCTGACCAAGGATGTGGCTTGAGGGGGCCGACCTCCTAGAGGTCGAGCCCTTACAGAAGAGGCTGGGTCAACAGCAGCAGAAGCGACTTGGCCGCACGCATTAGATGGTGACACCCGAAGGGCCGCCTTGACGTAGACGCACCCCTCTGCCGCAGGAGCGAAGCGACTGGGGGGCCGACCAACTACCCCCGCGGAACTGGCTTCGCCAGGCCGCTGGGGGGCGCCCCTTGGGGGCGGGAGCGAAGCGACTGGGGGGCCGACCAACTACCCCCGCGGAACTGGCTCCGCCAGGCCGCTGGGGGGCGCCCCTTGGGGGCAGGAGCGAAGCGACTGGGGGGCCGACCAAGCCACCCCCGCGGAACTGGCTTCGCCAGGCCGCTGGGGGGCGCCCCTTGGGGGCAGGAGCGCTAGCGACTGGGGGGCACTTGAAATTGGCTGACGAGGTCGGTGAGGTGCTGGGCTTGGGTTTGGAGGGAGCCGGCGGCGGCGGCGGATTCTTCGACCAGGGCGGCATTTTGCTGCGTCATTTCGTCCAGGCGCTGCACCGCCACATTGACCTGCCCAATGCCGCCACTCTGCTCGGCCGCAGCCGTCGCAATCTCGCCCACAATGTCGGCCACCCGGCGTACACCCTGCACAATTTCGCCCATCGCCTCGCCCGCGTCAGTCACCAGCCGCGTACCCGCAGACACACGGTCCACGCTCTCGCCAATCAAGGTCTTGATTTCCTTGGCAGCCCCAGCACTGCGCTGCGCCAACGCACGGACCTCGCCCGCCACCACGGCAAAGCCACGCCCCTGCTCGCCGGCACGCGCCGCCTCCACCGCTGCATTCAACGCCAAAATGTTGGTCTGGAAGGCAATGCCGTCGATCACGCCAATGATGTCGTTGATCCGGCGTGAACTGGTCTCGATCTGCTGCATCACCTGCACCACCTCACCCACCACCGCACCACCCTTGGACGCAGAACTGCGCGCCGCACTCACCAAGTCGTTGGCCTGCCGCGCAGAACTCGCCGTGTGAGCCACCGTGCCCGTCAGCTCCTCCAGTGAGGAAGCCGTCTCCTGCAAGTTGGACGCCGTGGCCTCGGTGCGCGCAGACAGATCCTGGTTGCCCGTGGCAATTTCACGGGTCGCCACATTGATCGTCTCCGTGCCCATCCGCACCTCACCCACCATGCGACGCAGCGCCTCCTGCATGCGGCTGAGCTCACGCAGCAGCACACCAATCTCGTCATGGCGGTCCACACGGATCTCCTGACTCAGGTCTCCGCCCGCAATGGTGGCAGCCACCACGCCGGCCTGCACCATGGGCGCCCGCACCGACCGGGTGATGCGCCATGCAATGACAAAGCCCAGCACCACGGCCAGGGCCGTCAAGCCCAGCATCAGTACCGCCGCCTCATGCGCCTGCCGGGCCTGTTCAGCGGCGAAGGCGTCTGTGTCTTCGGCAATGAGCGAGGCCAGCTTGTCGACGGTGGCCAGGTAGTCGGCCGCAGCCGGTGCCAAGGTCTGGTCCACCTGGCGTTGCCCAGCCACCGCATCCGCCTGGATGGCAGCCATCACCGAGCTGCGGATGTCCACATAGCGCTTGCGAGCCGCGGCAATGGCCGCCAACTGGGCTTTCTGTTCCTTGTCCGTGATGCCGGCCTCCAGGCCCGCCTGCAGCGCATTGATGCGCTCAGTGGTCTGCGCCATCTGGCCGCTCAGGTAACGGCTGAGCTCGGCCTGGCCGCCAGACTTGGCGATGGACATCACGCGGTTGAGGTTGAGTTCCGTCGAGCCCCGCCAGACCGCCGCCTGGTTGCGCCGCTGCTCCTGCTGATGCAGCGCCTCACTCAGGCGCATCATCTCGCGCAGCTTGTAGACGCCCACACCCGTCATGAGCGCCGCCATCACCAGCACCGCTGCAAAACCGGCCTGCAGCAGCGTGGTGATCTTCATCCGGTTAAGCCCGTGGATCAGCATGGCGCACCCCCAACGTCAATCGATGTGTGCAATCGATTATGGGAGTGCCCCCAGGAGGCGGCAAGCGATCAGTCCCTGCACTCGCGCAGCTTTGTCGGCCATATCGGCCACATTCCACGCAATACCGGGCACCATTGCGCAAGGCGGATTGCGCCTTGCGCCTTGCAGCGGGGAGGCTCCCGGTGGGCCGCGCCGCGGACTACATGCTGCGCCGGTACTGGCCGCCCACCTCGAAGAGTGCCGATGTGATCTGGCCCAGCGAGCAGACGCGCACCGCGTCCATCAGCACTTCAAACACATTGCCGTTGTCCATCACCGCCTGCTGCAGGCGCTGGAGCATCGCCGGGCTCTGGTCGGCGTGACGGGCGTGGAATGCAGCCAGCCGCTCCAGCTGGCTGGACTTTTCCTGCTCGGTGGAGCGGGCCAGCTCGATATGCTCGGGCACCGGGTCTCCATGAGGGTTGCGGAAGGTGTTCACACCGATGATGGGGAACTCACCTGTGTGCTTGAGCATCTCATAGTGCAGGGACTCCTCCTGGATGCGGCCCCGCTGGTAGCCGGTCTCCATGGCCCCCAGTACGCCGCCGCGCTCCGCGATCCGTTCAAACTCGGCCAGCACGGCCTCCTCCACCAGCTCGGTCAGCTCCTCGATGATGAAGGCGCCCTGGCTGGGGTTCTCGTTCTTCGCCAGACCCCATTCGCGGTTGATGATCAGCTGGATCGCCATGGCGCGCCGCACGGATTCCTCGGTCGGCGTGGTGATCGCCTCGTCATAGGCGTTGGTGTGCAGCGAATTGCAGTTGTCGTAGATGGCGATCAGGGCCTGCAAGGTGGTGCGGATGTCGTTGAAGGCAATTTCCTGCGCATGCAGGCTGCGCCCGGATGTCTGCACGTGGTATTTGAGCTTTTGGCTGCGCTCATTCGCGCCGTAGCGGTCACGCATGGCGATCGCCCAGATGCGCCGCGCCACACGCCCCAGCACCGTGTACTCCGGGTCCATGCCGTTGCTGAAGAAAAAGCTCAGGTTGGGCGCGAAGTCGTCGATGTGCATGCCCCGCGCCAGGTAGGCCTCCACGAAGGTGAAGCCGTTGGACAGCGTGAAGGCCAGCTGGGAGATGGGGTTCGCGCCGGCTTCGGCAATGTGATAGCCACTGATCGAGACGGAATAGAAGTTGCGCACGTTGTGCCGCACGAAGTAATCGGCGATGTCGCCCATCACCTTCAGCGAAAACTCCGTGGAGAAGATGCAGGTGTTTTGCCCTTGGTCTTCCTTGAGGATGTCCGCCTGCACCGTGCCGCGCACCTGCGCCAGCACCGCCGCACGCACGCTGGCAGCTTCCTGTGCGTCCGGCTCGCGGCCCTGCGCCTGTCGGAACTGAGCCATGCGCTGATCGATGGCGGTGTTCATGAACATCGCCAGGATGGTGGGCGCCGGGCCGTTGATGGTCATGGACACGGAGGTGGCCGGGTCGCACAGATCAAAGCCGTCGTACAGCACCTTCATGTCGTCCAGCGTGGCGATGCTCACGCCGGAGTTCCCCACCTTGCCGTAGATGTCCGGCCGCGGCGCGGGGTCGGCGCCGTACAGGGTGACCGAGTCAAACGCGGTGGACAACCGCTTGGCTGGCATGCCCTCGGACACCAGCTTGAAGCGTCGGTTGGTGCGGAAGGCGTCGCCTTCCCCCGCGAACATGCGGGTGGGGTCCTCGCCCTCGCGCTTGAAAGGGAACACGCCCGCGGTGAAAGGGAAGTAGCCGGGCAGGTTCTCCAGCATGAGCCACTTGAGCAGTTCACCGTGGTCCTCATACCCCGGCAGCACCACCTTGCGCACCCGGGTGCCGGAAAGACTGGTGGAGACGAGGGCCGTGCGTTGTTCACGGTCCCGGATCTTCACGACGTAATCGTCGCCGGCGTAGGCCTGCTGCACCTCGGGCCAACGCGCCAGCAGTTCGCGGGCGTCGGCGTCCAGCCGGGCCTGGCGCGTCTGCGCCAGATGGGCCAGTGCCGACACATCGGCCGAGGCGTCGGCCTGCGTGAGCATGGCAGCGCTGGCCTGCAGCTGCTGCACCTCGCGGGCCAGCCGGGCCTGCGCACGCGCGCGTCGCTTGTAGCCGCGCACCGCATCGGCGATGTCGGCCAGATAACGCACCCGCGCAGGCGGCACGATGGGGGTCTGGTGCGTGCTGTAGCGGGTCTGCGCCGCCGGCAGGCGTCCCTGGCCGAGAGCCAGCCCCAGGTCCGCCAGCCGCGGCTTGAGCGCCTGGTACAGGGCCGTCACGCCGTCATCATTGAACCGGCTCGCCATCGTGCCAAAGACCGGCATCTCTTCCGGCTTGAGGCCCCAGGCTTCACGGTTGCGCTGCACCTGCTTGGCCACGTCGCGCCAGGCATCGGCGGCACCCTTGCGGTCGAACTTGTTGATGGCCACGAACTCGGCAAAGTCCAGCATGTCGATCTTCTCGAGCTGGCTGGCCGCGCCGAATTCCGGCGTCATCACATACATGGGCAGGTCCACATGCGGCACGATGGCCGCATCGCCCTGTCCAATGCCCGAGGTCTCGACGATGATGAGATCAAAGCCAGCCACCTTGGCGGCGGCAATCACATCGGGCAGGGCGCGAGAGATCTCCGAGCCGAAGTCACGCGTGGCGAGTGAGCGCATGTACACGCGCGGCCCCGCGGACCAAGGGCCGATCGCATTCATGCGGATGCGGTCGCCCAGCAGCGCGCCGCCGCTCTTGCGCCGGGAGGGGTCGATGGAAATCACGGCCACGTGCAGCCGGTCATCCTCATCCAGCCGCAGCCGGCGGATCAATTCATCGGTCAGGCTGGATTTGCCCGCGCCCCCGGTGCCGGTGATGCCCAGCACGGGCGCCCGGATGCCGGCGGCCGCTTCCCGCAGCGCTTGCATGAAAGCCTGGAAACCCGGGTCGGCCTGTTCGTTCTCCAGCGCAGTGATGGTGCGGGCCAAGGCACGCCAGGCCGATTCATCATGGCCCTGCAGGGCGTCCAGGCGATAAGGCGCCGTGGCCGCGAGCGGTTGGTCGCAGCGCATCAGCATCTCGCCGATCATGCCCTGCAGGCCCATGCGCTGCCCGTCTTCGGGGCTGTAGATGCGCACGCCATGCTCGTTGAGGTCGCGGATCTCGGCGGGCACGATGACGCCACCGCCGCCGCCAAACACCTGGATGCCTTCGCCGCCGCGCTGCTTGAGCAGCTCCACCATGTATTTGAAGTATTCGACGTGGCCGCCCTGGTAGCTGCTCACGGCAATGCCCTGCGCGTCCTCCTGCAGGGCGGCAGTCACCACTTCGTCCACCGAGCGGTTGTGGCCGAGGTGGATCACCTCAGCCCCCATGCCCTGCAGGATGCGCCGCATGATGTTGATCGCCGCATCGTGCCCGTCGAACAGGCTGGCGGCGGTCACGAAGCGGACCTTGTGGGAGGGGCGGTACTCGGCCAGGGCCTTGTACGCGGCGGACATCTCGGTCATGGGTAGTCTCCAGCCCGGTGCCCGCGTCCATCATGCTTGCGGACCGTGTCGCTCTTGGCAACGCTGGGCGTTCCGGTATGCGGCTGATTCTAGGCGCCGATTGACGTTAACGTAAACGGGAGCCGAGGGTAAACCCTCGAAGTGGTTTCGCCGCAAGCGCCGCAGGCCACGGCATGAAACTTGCGCCGCGCCCCGTCGTGCAAGCGCCTCGTCCTCCCTCCACCCCTAGCCTGCCGGCCGTCGCCACGGCGCCGGGCGCCTCGCCGCCCGCGACGCAGGGCTTGCGGGTGCTGCTCATCGACGATGGCGCGCACCGCGTGCACCTGCTCAGTGAAGCACTGGCCCGGCAGGGCTGCGAAGTCGTGGGTGTGATCGAGCAAGCCACGCTGGTGCACGACTGCGTGCTGCGGCTCCAGCCCGATGTCGTGATCGTGGATGCGGAATCACCGACGCGGGACACGCTGGAGAACCTGGCGACCCTGTCGGTCCGCATGCCCCGCCCGGTGGTCGTGTTCGCCGAGGATGCGGACCAGACCCCCATGCGCCGCGCCATCAAGGCTGGCGTGAGCGCCTATGTGGTGGCGGGCTTGCAGAGCCAGCGCCTGGCCCCCGTGCTGCAGGTGGCGATCGCCCGGTTCGAGCAGGACCTCGCGCTGCGCGAGGAACTGAGCAAGGCCCAGGAGCAACTTGCCTCACGCAAGCGCATTGACCGGGCCAAGGGCATCCTGATGAAGGAGCAGGGCCTGGACGAGGACCGGGCCTACCAGCGTCTGCGCAAGCTGGCGATGGACCGCGGCGAGACGCTGGCGCAGGTGGCGCAGCGGGTGATCGACGCGCACGAGCTGCTGCGCCCGGACGCCTGACACGCACCAGTGCGGCGCACCATGCCGGCGCACGCTGCCACGCGGCAGTGCACGCACGGTCGCTGCTCGCGCCCTGGCGTCCAGGCACTCCCCGCGTCAGGCCAGCAAGGTCGGGCTGGCACGCTTCATGCGAGAGATTGCGAGAGGCCTGCAACGGCGTAGGCCTCCTGCCATCGGCGAAAAGGACAAAGGCGTCCGATCCGATGCCTGTCGCGACATGCGGCAGGCGTCTGGTCGAGACGCCTTTTTTGTTTGTGTCTGCGCATGTCCGCGGCGGGGCCCGCGGTTCCGGAGGTTCCTGCATGAAGCAAGGTGTCAGCGGTATCCACACGTCCACGGAGGGGCTCATGAGTGCTGAGCGTCGCAAGCTGCTGGCCACGGGCGCGGCATGGTCTGGCTTGTCGGCCCTGCCGGGCGGGGCCTGGGCCGCGGGGTCGGACAAGCCGGAGAAGGAGGAGGTGCGCATCGGCTTCATTCCGCTGACGGACTGCGCCTCGGTCGTGATGGCCGCCGCGCTGGGTTTCGACCGCAAGTACGGCATCAAGATCGTGCCGACCAAGGAGGCGTCCTGGGCCGGCGTGCGGGACAAGCTGGTCAACGGCGAGCTTGACATGGCCCATGTGCTGTATGGCCTGGTTTATGGCGTGCACCTGGGCGTGGCGGGGCCGAAGAAGGACATGGCCGTGCTGATGACGCTGAACAACAACGGACAGGCCATCACCTTGTCGAAGAAGCTGGCCGACGCCGGTGCGACCGACATGGCGTCGCTGGCGAAGGTAATGCAGAAGGACCGGCGCGAATACACCTTCGCGCAGACCTTCCCCACGGGCACCCATGCGATGTGGCTGTATTACTGGCTGGCGGCCGCGGGCATCCATCCCATGAAGGACGCCAAGGTCATCACCGTCCCTCCGCCCCAGATGGTGGCCAACATGCGGGTCGGCAACATGGACGGCTTCTGCGTTGGCGAGCCTTGGGGCCACCGCGCCATCATCGATGGCATCGGCATCACCGCCGTCACGACGCAGGACATCTGGACCGACCATCCCGAGAAGGTCCTCGGCACGACGGCAGACTTCGTCAAGAAATATCCCAACACCGCGCGCGCCGTGATCATGGCGGTGATGGAAGCCAGCCGATGGATTGACGCGAGCCTGTCCAACAAGCAGAAGATGGCCGAGACCATTGCCGACAAGGCCTACGTCAACACCAGCGTGGACGCCATCAACCAGCGCATCCTGGGCCGCTACCAGAACGGCCTGGGCAAGACCTGGGACGACAAGCACTACATGAAGTTCTTCAGTGATGGCGCCGTCAACTTCCCGTACCTGTCGGACGGCATGTGGTTCCTCACCCAGCACAAGCGCTGGGGCCTGATCAAGGAACATCCCGACTATCTCGGCGTGGCGCGGCAGATCAACCAGATCGACCTGTACCGGTCGGCCGCATCCGCGCTGGGCATCAGCGTGCCGAAGGAACCGATGCGCACCAGCCGGCTGATGGACGGCGTGGTGTGGGACGGCAAGGACCCCGCGAAGTACGCCGACAGCTTCAAGGTCAAGGCCTGACGGCCCTCCAGACGCGCACGTCAAATCGAATCCGACCGCCCCAAGGTCCCCAGCATCGCAGCCCCAACGCCGCCCGGAGAGTGCCATGGTCAGTGCAGTGTTTCATTCCCCCCGCGACACCAGCGCGGGTCCTGTGACCGTCTCGGTCGCACCAACGCCGCAGGCGACCACCGCCGCGGCCCCTGCTGAACCGGCGGCGGCAGCCGCCGGGGCGATGAAGCCGATGCCGTCCATTGCTGCGCCCGTGTCACGGCCTGCGGCGCTCCTGCGTGGCTTGTGGCTGCGCGTGCTGCCGCCGGTCGTGGGCCTGGCCCTGCTCCTGCTGCTGTGGCAGGTGGCGACGCAAAAAGGCGGCGCCTTTCCCACGCCGTCAGCCACCTGGGACGCGGCGGTGAAGCTTTTCGCCGACCCGTTCTATCGCAACGGGCCCAACGACCAGGGCATTGGCTGGAACGTGCTCAATTCTCTGCAGCGGGTGGCCCTGGGTTTCGGGCTGGCAGCAGCCGTCGGCATTCCGCTCGGCTTCCTGATCGGCCGCTTTGAGTTTGCCAGCCGCATGCTCAATCCCCTGATCAGCCTGCTCAAGCCGGTCTCGCCGCTGGCCTGGCTGCCGATCGGCCTGCTGGTGTTCAAGAGCGCCAACCCGGCGGCCATATGGACCATCTTCATCTGCTCCATCTGGCCCATGGTCGTGAACACCGCGGTGGGCGTGCAGCGGGTGCCGCAGGACTATCTGAATGTGGCCCGGGTGCTGCGCCTGTCGGAATGGAAGCTGGTCACCCGCATCCTGCTGCCAGCCGTGCTGCCCTACCTGCTCACGGGCGTGCGCCTGTCGGTGGGCACGGCGTGGCTGGTGATCGTCGCGGCCGAGATGCTCACTGGCGGCGTGGGGATCGGCTTCTGGGTTTGGGACGAGTGGAACAACCTCAACGTGCAGCACATCATCATCGCCATCTTCGTGATCGGGCTGGTTGGCATGTTGCTGGAATGGGCCCTGGTGTCGCTGGCCCGCCGCTTCGAGTGACGCCCGCCAACGCCAACGCCAACCCATCAGGAGCCCTTCATGAGCCAAGCCTTCGTCAGCGTCCAGCGGGCCGACATGGTCTTCAGCACACGCCAGGGGCGATTCCCCGCGCTGCGTGACATCAACCTGGACATCCGCCGCGGCGAGTTCGTGTCGCTGATCGGTCATTCCGGTTGCGGCAAGTCCACGTTGCTCAATCTCATTGCCGGCCTGCTGCGCCCCACCAGCGGTGGCCTGCTGTGCGACGGGCGCGAGATCGCCGGTCCAGGGCCGGAGCGTGCGGTGGTGTTCCAGAACCATTCGCTGCTGCCCTGGCTGAGCTGCTTTGACAACGTGATGCTCGCGGTTGAAACCGTCTTTGGCGCACGCGAGGGCAAGGCCCAGCTGGTTGCGCGCACCGAGGCGGCGCTGCGCCTGGTCGGCATGGGGCACGCCATGGCCAAGCGTCCCCATGAAATCTCCGGCGGCATGAAGCAGCGGGTGGGCATTGCCCGTGCGCTGGCCATGGAGCCGAAGGTATTGCTGATGGACGAGCCGTTCGGCGCCCTGGATGCTCTCACCCGCGTCCACCTGCAGGATGAGCTGCTCAAGATCGTCGCCGCCACGCACAGCACCGTCGTGATGGTGACCCATGACGTGGACGAGGCGGTGCTGCTGTCCGACCGCATCGTCATGATGACCAATGGACCGGCCGCCACCATCGGCGAGGTGCTGTCGGTGGCACTTGCGCGACCGCGCGACCGTGTCGCCCTGGCGGAAGACCCGGTCTACATGCACGCCCGCAAGGCCGTCATCGACTTCCTCTACACCCGACACCGCCACGGCGAGGCGGACGCGGCATAAGGCCGGCGGGTCAGCCGAGGATGATCTGCAGGCTCTGCTGATAGTGGGCGGTCAGCATGTCCAGCTGGTGCAGAAGGACCTCGCTGCTGCGGGCCAGGCCGGTGGCGGCTTCCTTGCCATGGGTATCGCGAAGACTGCGCATCAGCCGCAGCCATTCGGCGCCGACTTCGGCCAGCAGGGCGCGGATCGCTTCGCTGGACAGGGGTGAGGCTTCCAGCTCCACCAGCCCGGCGGCGAACTGGTCCAGGCTGTCGGCCAGCACGCCGGCGTCGCGCTGCGGCAGCAGGTCGGCCAGCAGCGCTTCCTTGGCTAGCCGCTGGCTCAGCATGCGCTGTCGGCCGCAGAGGTTGACGATGTGCAGCGGCCGGCCCGTCCCGCCGGCGGCGATGTCTGTCGCGAGCCGGTCAGACAGGTCCAGCAGCGCCTGCGCCGCCGCATCGGCCTCCAGCAGCAGCGGCAGATCCGGCTTGCCCCGCAGGCAGCGCTGCAGCCGCTCCCAAGCGGCGGACAAGGGCTGGGGATCCACCTCGGCAGGCAGCAGCGTGGGCAATCGGGCCAGGTTCGCGCACACGCGCTCACAGGAGTCATCCTGCAGGGCCTTGGCGCGCTTGGCTTCTATACCGGCCGCGCGCTGCGCCATCAGCTTGACCAGGCGCTGGCTCAGCATGCGCTGCTGCCCGGCCAGGTTCACGGCCTCGGCCCGCTGGGCCGCATGGACGACCGAGCGCGCCACTTCACCCAGGCGCAGATGCGCATGCATGGCGGCGTCGCGCAGCAGGCGAAAGGCGCTGCTTTCGTCCAGGTCCCGCGCGGTCATCAGGAGGCCCTTGGCACGCTCGGTCCATTTGCGGTCGTCCAGTTGGCCCTGCAGTACCGCCAGTTGCTCCGCCTGCAGGCGCGCCCGCCGCAGGGCCCAGCGCAGCTGGCGATGCAGGGCCGGCGCCGGCGGGGGGGCTTCCAGCCAGAGTTCAATCCCCAGCGCCAGTGCGCGCTCCTGGCGCTGCGGCGACGTGTCGGCGCTGACACAGACCGCTGGCCGCCGTACGCCCTGGTCGGACGCCGCCTGCAGGGCGTCCAGCCAGTCGTCCAGCGCCTGGGCATCACGCGCGTGCAGCAGCAGGGCCTGCGCCGCATGGGCCTGCACGGCATGCACCAGGGTGTTGCGTTCGTCCTGGTGCACATGTGCGCAGATCCAGTGCATGGTGCCCGCCTGCGCGGCATCCGAGGGCCAGGCTTCACCGAGCAGCAGCACGCGTCCGGGCCCCGCGTCGGCACTGTCCGGCGCAGGCTCGGCGGGGATGTCGGGGACGGGAGAGGCGGGCGCGGTCATGGCCTGTATAGAGGAGATCGTCAGGTCAACACTTGAGCGCCGCAGCATAAGGCAGGCGGGGCGGGTCGGGCGAGGCCTGCCCCGCAATCCGGCAATGGCACGGGACTTGCGAGAGTGCTGGCGTAGCGCAACGACGCGCCGCACCCGGCGATGCCCCGGCATCGCCTCCATCTCGCCGCCTCGCGGCGTCCCCTCCTTGTTCAGGCCTCGCCGAGCCCGGTGCTCGACGCGGCCTTTTTGCGTTTACAGCCATGGCAGTGTTCTTCCGGACCTTCCTGCGATCAGGCCACGCGCCCACCCTGGGCGCGGCCTTCCTGTATTTCGCGTGCTCGTGCTGCATCTGGGTGCTCAATGGCGCGTTGGCCCCGTTCATCAGCGAGGCTTACGAGCTCACGGCGGCCCAGAAGGGCCTGATGCTGTCCATCCCGATCATGGCCGGCGCGCTGATGCGGTTTCCGCTCGGGGTGCTGTCGCAGTACATCGGCCGCAAGAAGGCGACGCTGGTGGAAATGAGCCTGATCGCCGTGGCCATGCTGTATGGCTTCTTCATGGTGGAGAGCTTCAACGACCTGCTGGCCATGGGCGTGCTGCTCGGCATCGCGGGCGCCAGCTTCGGCGTGGCGCTGTCGCTCGGCGCCGGCTGGTATCCGCCGCGCTACAAGGGCCTGGCGATGGGCCTGGTGGGCGCCGGCAATGTCGGCACGGCCGTCTCGGTGCTGGTGGCGCCGCCGCTGGCCCAGTGGCTGGGCTGGCAGGCGGTCTATGCGGTGGCGGCTGGCGCCATCCTGGTGCCCATGGTGGTGATGATCATCTTCGCCAAGGAGCCACCGGACGTGGACACCCACGCCGGCCTGCGCGACCACGTGGCCTGCCTGTTCGAGAAAGACGGCTGGGCTTTCAGTCTGATCTATGCGGTCACCTTCGGCGGTTTCATCGGCCTGACCACCTTCCTGCCCACCTATTACCACGACCAGTTCGGCGTCTCCAAGGTGCAGGCCGGGCAGCTGACGATGCTGGTGGCCTTCATGGGCGCGGCGGTACGCGTGCTGGGCGGCTGGATGTCCGACCGCTGGGGCGGCGTCAATGCACTGACGGTCGTGCTGGTCGTCGTGAGTGCAAGCCTGGTGCTGGTCGGCCTCTCATCCGGTTCGGTGGTCTGGACCACGGGGCTGCTGATGGTGTGCTTCGCGGCGCTGGGGGCCGGCAATGGCGCCTTGTTCCAGCTGGTGCCGCTGCGCTGGCCCGCGGCTACCGCGGTGGCCGGTTCCATGATCGGCGAGATCGGTGCGCTGGGCGGCGGCGTGGTGCCCAACCTGATGGGCCTGTCCCGCCAGCACGCCGGCACCTACCTCTGGGGCTTCGCCGGGTTCGCTGCCTTCGGGCTGCTCATGCTGGTCGTGATGCGCGTCATGCAGGGGCGCTGGACCAGCACCTGGGCCGAGCGCGGCGGGCGCGCCCGCATCGTGAGCATGGTGCCCGAGTCCCCCCGGGGTGATCAGGCTTTGACTGGCCAGGGCGAGACCGCCGTGGCCCCGTTCCGCATGGAGAGTGCCGCATGAAAAAGATGAAGCTGGTGATGGTGGGCAACGGCATGGCCGGCGTGCGCACCCTGGAAGAGCTGCTCAAGATCGCGCCGGACCTGTACGAGATCACGGTCTTCGGGGCGGAGCCGCATCCCAACTACAACCGCATCCTGCTCAGCCCGGTGCTGGCGGGTGAGCAGACGCTGGACGAGATCATCCTCAATCCGGTGTCCTGGTATGAGGACCACCAGATCCGCCTGCACCTGGGCAAGACCGTCACGAAGATCGACCGTGTGCGCCGGCAGGTCATCGCCGAAGACGGCACGGTGGCGGAGTACGACCGGCTGCTGATCGCCACCGGGTCCTCGCCCTTCATCCTGCCAGTGCCGGGCAAGGAACTCGACGGCGTCATTGCCTACCGTGACATCGCCGACACCAACACCATGATCGCGGCGGCCGAAAAGTACCAGCATGCCGTGGTGATCGGTGGCGGGCTGCTGGGCCTGGAGGCGGCGAACGGCCTGATGCTGCGCGGCATGCAGGTCACCGTGGTCCATCTCAACCCCTGGCTGATGGAGCGGCAGCTCGATGACCAGGCCGGTGAGCTGCTGCGCAAGTCGCTGCAGGACCGCGGCTTGCGGTTCCGCATGGGCGCCCAGACCGAGGCGCTGATCGGCGGAACGGATGGGCGCGTGCTGGCCGTGCGCTTCAAGGACGGCACCGAGATCCCGGCGGACCTGGTGGTCATGGCGGCGGGCATTCGTCCCAACACCACGCTGGCGGAGAGTGCCGGCCTGCACTGCCACCGCGGGGTGGTGGTGACGGACACGCTGCAGACGGTCACCGACCCCCGCATCTATGCGGTGGGCGAATGCGCCGCGCATCGCGGCGTCGCTTATGGCCTGGTGGCGCCGCTGTTCGAGCAGGGCAAGGTCTGCGCCAACCACCTGGCGCAATTTGGCATCGGGCGCTACCTGGGCAGCCAGACCAGCACCAAACTCAAGGTCACCGGCATCGATTTGTTCTCCGCGGGAGACTTCATGGGCGGCGACGGCACGGAAGAGATCGTCATGAGCGATCCATTCGCGGGCGTCTACAAGAAGCTCGTCATCAAGGAAGACCGGCTGGTGGGCGCCTGCCTGTATGGCGACACCGTCGATGGCAGCTGGTATTTCAAGCTGCTGCGTGAAGGCCGCAAGATCAGCGACATCCGCGACAAGCTGATGTTCGGCGAGAGCAACATTGGCGACGTCGGGCACCAGGGCCACAACAAGGCGGCTGCGATGGCCGACACCGACGAGGTCTGCGGCTGCAACGGCGTCAACAAGGGCGCCATCTGCAAGGCCATCAAGGACAAGGGCCTGTTCACGCTGGAGGAGGTCAGAAAGCACACCAAGGCCAGCGCCTCCTGCGGCTCCTGCACCGGGCTGGTGGAACAGCTGCTGATGTTCACCGCGGGCGGGGACTATTCCGCCACGCCGAAGAAGAAGGCAGTGTGCGGCTGCACCGACATGAGCCATCAGGAGGTGCGTGACGCGATCGTTGCCGAGCACCTGGTGCGCCTGTCCGATGTCTATGACCGGCTGAACTGGAAGACGCCCAATGGCTGCGCCACCTGCCGGCCTGCCTTGAACTATTACCTGATCTCGTCCTGGCCCAAGGAGGCGGTGGACGATCCGCAGTCGCGCTTCATCAATGAGCGCAGCCACGCCAACATCCAGAAGGACGGCACCTATTCGGTCGTGCCGCGGATGTGGGGTGGGGAGACCACGGCGGACGAACTGCGCCGCATCGCCAATGCGGTGGACAAATACAAGATTCCGACCGTGAAGGTCACCGGCGGCCAGCGCATCGACCTGCTGGGTGTGAAGAAGGAAGACCTGGTCAATGTCTGGCGTGACATCGGCATGCCCAGCGGGCACGCCTATGCCAAGGCGCTGCGCACGGTCAAGACCTGCGTGGGCTCCGAATGGTGCCGCATGGGCACGCAGGACAGCACCCAGATGGGCAAGGACCTGGAAAAGGCGATGTGGCGCATGTATGCGCCCCACAAGGTCAAGTACGCGGTCAGCGGCTGCCCGCGCAACTGCGCCGAGGCCGGCATCAAGGATGTCGGCATCATCGGTGTTGATTCCGGTTGGGAGATGTACATCGCCGGCAACGGCGGCATCAAGACCGAGGTGGCCCACTTCTTCACCAAGCTCAAGACGGCGGAAGAAGTGCTGGAGTACACCGGCGCCTTCATGCAGCTCTATCGCAAGGAGGGCTGGTACCTGGAGCGCACCGTGCACTACGTCAGCCGTGTCGGCCTGGACCATGTGAAAAAGCGCATCCTCGATGACCACGAAGGCCGCAAGGCGCTCTGGGCCGAACTGCAATATGCGCTGGACGGCGAGCCCGACCCGTGGTTCGAATTCACCAAGGCGCAGGTGGACCTGCGGCAATTCGACGCGCTGCCGGCCCTGCCCGTACCTGGTGCAACGACTGCGACCGCTCCTGCCGATGTCGTCAGCGCCGCCACCGCCACAGTTACCGCCCTGGACGGCCAGGTCGTCCGCGAAACCCTCTGAGGCCCGCCATGTCTTCCTGGATCACCATCTGCGCCGTGAGCGAAATTCCCGTGCTCGGCGCCCGCCGTGTCACCCGTGCCAAGGGCCCCGAAGTGGCCCTGTTCCGTACTTCGGACGACCAGGTGTTCGCCCTCCTGGACCGCTGCCCCCACAAGGCCGGCCCGCTCAGCCAGGGCATCGTCTTCGGCCAGGCGGTGGCCTGCCCGCTGCACAACTGGACCATCGCCCTGGGCAGCGGCTGCGCGCGCGAGCCCGATGAGGGCAGCACGCCGGTCTTTCGCGTGCGCGTGGAAGCCGGTCAGGTGATGCTGGACCGGAACGAGCTGGACTCCATCGCCGTGGACCTGCCGCCGGTCAAAGCCGGCCCGTGCACCCGCGTGAGCTGCTGAAGCGCCCGCCATGAACCGCACCACCCGATCCACCTGCCCCTACTGCGGTGTGGGCTGCGGCGTGCTGATCGACTCGGCGCACGATGCTGACGGAGACCGGGTCATCGGCGTGCGGGGCGATCCCGACCATCCGGCCAACGCAGGGCGCTTGTGCACCAAGGGCGGGGCGCTGCACCTCACGGCCACGCCGCTGGTGCGGCAGCATCAGCGGGTGCTGCAGCCAGCCGCCCGTGCCACGCGCGAGTCGCCGCTGCTGGCGCTGGACTGGCCGGCCGCCGAGCAGCGCATTGCCGACCAATTGCTCGCGCTGCGCGAGCAGCACGGGCCCGATGCGATCGGCTTTTACATCTCCGGGCAGTTGCTCACCGAGGACTATCACGCCTTCAACAAGCTGGCCCGCGGCCTGGTCGGCACGAACAACATCGACAGCAATTCCCGGCTGTGCATGAGCGCCGCCGTGGTGGGCTACAAGCAGACCCTGGGGGCCGATGCGCCGCCCACCTGCTATGAAGACCTGGCGCTGGCCGACTGCCTTTTCATCGCGGGGTCCAACACGGCCTGGGCCCATCCCATCCTGTTCCGGCGCATCGAGGCCGCACGGGCGGCCCGGCCGGACATGAAGATCATCGTGGTGGACCCGCGGCGGACCGAGACGGCAGAATTTGCGGATCTGCATCTGCCGCTGCGGCCGGGCAGCGACGTGGCGCTGTTCCAGGGCCTGCTGCATGCCTGCATCTGGGAAGGCTGGATCGACCGCGATTTCATCGACCGGCACACCGAAGGCTTCGAAGCCTTGAAGGCGCTGGTGCGCACCATGACGCCGGCCGAATCCGCGCGCCTGACCGGGCTCACCGAGGCCCAGATCCTGCAGGCGGCCCAGTGGTTCGCGCGCTCGCCGGCCACACTCTCGCTCTACTGCATGGGCCTGAACCAGAGCAGCAGCGGCACGGCCAAGAACACCGCCCTGATCAACCTGCACCTGGCGACCGGGCAGATCGGCCGCGCGGGGGCTGGTCCGTTCTCGCTGACCGGCCAGCCCAACGCCATGGGTGGGCGCGAGAGTGGCGGCATGGCCACCCTGCTGCCGGGCCATCGCGACCCGATGGTGGCGGAGCATCGCCGCGAGGTCGCGCAGCTGTGGGGCAGCGACGCCCTGCCGGAGCGGCCAGGCAAGACGGCCGTCGAGATGTTCGAGGCCGCCGCGCGCGGAGAGATCAAGGCACTGTGGATTGCTTGCACCAACCCGGCGCAGTCCCTGCCGGACCAGGCGCTGGTGAGGGCCGCGCTCGCTCGCTGTGAACTGGTGATCCTGCAGGAGGCGTTTGCCGGGACCGCCACGGCAGACTTCGCGGACATCATCCTGCCGGCGTCGACCTGGGCGGAAAAGGAAGGCACGGTCACCAACAGCGAGCGGCGTATCAGCCGGGTGCGCGCGGCCCTGCCCGAGCCGGGGCAGGCCCGTGCGGATTGGCGCATCGTGCGAGACATCGCGCGGCGCATGGAAGCCCGGCTCAGGCCTGGCCATGCCAGCCTCTTCGCCTGGGAAGCGCCACAGCAGCTGTGGGAAGAACATCGTGCCGCAACCCGGGGCCGGGACCTGGACATCACCGGCCTGAGCTATCCGATGCTGGAGGCGGCGCCGAGGCAGTGGCCATGGCCGGAGGGGGCGACCGAGGGGCGCGCCCGTCTGTACGAAGACGGGCATTTCGCCCATGCCGATGGACGCGCGCGCTTCATCGCCAAGCCGTTCAAGCCGCCGGTGGACACCCAGGAGGCCAAGTATCCGCTGGCGCTCACCACTGGCCGCCTGCGCGACCACTGGCATGGCATGAGCAGAAGCGGAACGGTACCGCGGCTTTTTGCCGGCGAGCCGTCGCCGGCCCTGGGCATGCATCCCGCCGACATGGCACGGCGGCGCTTGGCCGACGGTGCGCTGGTCCGGGTGCAATCGCGGCGGGGCGCGCTGGTCGTGCCGCTGCGCGCTGATGCGCGCGTGCCGCCACAATCCGCCTGGCTGCCGATGCACTGGGGCAGCGAGTACCTGGGCGGCCAGGGGCAGGGCGGCGTGAATGCGGTGACATCGCCCGCGTTCTGCCCGGAGGCCCGGCAGCCGGAGCTCAAGTTCGCCGCAGTGTCGGTGGAAGCGGTGCACCTGCCCTGGCGGGTGGTTGGCGCCGCGTGGGTCCCACCGGGCCAGGGCGCCGCACTGCGCAGCCAGCTGCGGGGTCTCATGGAGGCGGCCGTCTATGCCTGCTGCCTGCCAGCCGCTGGCGATGCGTCCGAGGAAGGTTGGAGCCTCGAACTCGCCTTTGCGGACCGGCCGCCCGCCTCGGTGGTGCAGGCGCTGGCCAGCGTGCTGCAACTGGGTGGCGTGGGCGTGCTGCGTTATGCCGATGGCCAGCGCGGACGCAGCCGGCTGCTGCGCCTGGCGGGCGAGGGCGCGCAGGCCCGCCTGCAGGCCCTGCTGCGCGTCGGGGAAGGCACGGAAGCCCATTGGCTGGATGCGCTCTGGCGGGAGCGCACGCCCGTGGCGCCCTTCGGCCGGCGGCTGCTGGCTCCTGAGGCCGATCAGCCCACGCTGCCGCGCAGCCCCCAGGTCTGCAACTGCCTGGACGTGCGGGAAGACGACATCAAGGCCTGCCTGGCGCGCCAGCCCGCCGGCACTGCGGCCGAGCGGCTCGCGGGCCTGCAGGCCGAACTGCGCTGCGGCACCCAGTGCGGCTCCTGCCTGCCCGCCCTGCGCCGCTGCGTGCAATCGACCGAGGAAGTGACATGACAACGCCCCACCATCCGCTGCTGCCCGCCCATGGTCCTGCTTCATCCGCCTCAGGCGGTGGCCTCCAGGGCGATCGGGCGCCGGCACCCGTGGTGTCGCTTGTCGGCGCCGGCCCGGGCGATCCAGAACTGCTCACCGTCAAGGCGCTGAAGCGGCTGCAGCAGGCCGAAGTGGTGCTGACCGATGACCTGGTGGATGCGCGGGTGCTGGCGTGCGTGCCCGTCGCGGCACGGGTGCTGCGTGTGGGCAAGCGCGGCGGCTGCGTCTCTACCGAGCAGCGCTTCATCCATGAGCTGATGATCCGCGAGGCACGGGCAGGGGCCCGCGTCGTGCGCCTCAAGGGCGGCGACCCGTTCGTGTTCGGCCGGGGCGGTGAAGAGGTGGATGCGCTGCGCGAGGCGGGGCTGGAGGTCGAGGTGATCAACGGCCTGTCGGCCGGCCTGGCCGCGCCCGCTTCGGTGGGCGTGCCCGTCACCGACCGGCGCTGCACACCCGGCGTCGCCTTTGTCACCGGCCACAACGGCGAGCACGGCACCTTGCCGGACTGGGCCGCGCTGGCGCGCAGCCGGCTCACGCTGGTGGTGTACATGGGGCTGGCCCGCGCGTCCGTCATCAGCCAGTCGCTGATGGAAGGCGGCCTCGCGCCATCGACACCGGCCGTGATCGTCAGCGCCGCTCACACCCCTCGGCAACGCGAATGCTTCACTACGCTCGCGGCCCTGCCGTCAGACATCGAGGCGCACGCCCTGCAAAGCCCGGCGCTGCTGGTGATTGGCACCGTTGTGGCGCTGTCCGCCGCCTGGCGGGAGCAAGCGGGCCTGGCCGTCAGGCCCGGACCGGCAGTTCCATCGGATGCCGGCGAGGGCTCAGGCGCTGCTGCGGCGTTCCAGGCGGCGTAAACCCACGACCAGGGCAAGCCCAGCGGCCAGCACCACGGCGGTGATCCACAGCGCCCCCTGGTAGCTGCCACTCGCCTGCGCCATCGCGCCCGCGAGGGCCGGCGCGGAAATCTGTGCCGCCCCGTAGCTCAGGGTCAGCCGGGCCATCGCCTTGCCCGGGTTGCCAGGCGCCCGCCGACCCACCAGCGCGAGCGTCAGGCTCACCAGGCCGATGAAGGTTGCGCCATACAGCAGTGCGCCGGCCAGCGCGGCGGCCAGGCCGCTGGACAGCGCCGGCAGGACGACCGACACGATCTGCAGCGCGAATGCCAGGATCAGGGCCTCAAGGTCACCGAAGCGACGGGCCACGCGGTCCCACAGGAACACCGCGGGCGTGGCGGCTACCCCGACCAGCAGCCAGGCCCAGGGCCCTTGCCCATGCAGCAGCGGCTGCCGCTCCACGATGGTCACGGTGAAGGTGGCGTGGATCACGAAACCCCAACCCGCGCAGAAATAGGCGGCCAGCATCCAGCGCATCCAGCGTCGGTCGGGCGAGCCCGAGGCCGGGGTCCCCGCCGGGGATGGCGGGGGCGCGGGCGGACGCCACCACCAGGCCAGCGCCAGCAAGGCGACGCCCGCGCCACCAAAGCCCCACCAGTGGGCGGCCCAGTCCCAGCGCAGCGCATCCATGCCCATCGCGCCCAGCGCGGACAGCACGATGCCCAGGCCCAGGCCCATGAAATGCACGCCCAGTTCGGGCCGCCGGCCGGCCCGCATGAGAAAGCCCAGCACCAGGCCGGAGCCCAGCAGCATGCCCGCCGCGCCGCTGAGGCCGCCGAGGTAGCGAGACAGCGCCCAAAGCCAGACGGAGGTCGACAGCGGCATCAGGGCCGTGGACACCAGCCCGAGCGCCAGCCCGGCGGCATACAGCCGGTAGCGCCAGGCCGGGGCCTCCACCATCGATGCCACCAGCGCACCGCTCATGTAGCCCGCGTAGTTGACGGCGGCCAGTCCGCCGCCCAGTGCGTCACCGACGCCGGCCTGCGCCTGCATCAGCGGCAGCAGCGGCGTATAGGCGAAGCGGGCAATGCCCACGGTCAGCATCAGCGCGGCAATCCCGCCGACCGACACTTTCCAGGGCGTGAGCGCGGCGGCAGTCATCTATGCCGCGCCCAGCGTGCGAGGAGCCCTTGCTGCGGTCATGGCCGGGACATCCGGAAATGGGCCACCAGCCCGGTCAGCTGGCGTGCCTGTTCATTGACTGATTCGGCCGCCGCGGCTGATTGCTCCACCAGCGCCGCGTTCTGCTGGGTCATCTGGTCCAGTTGCGCCACCGCGCCGTTGACGCTGGAGATGCCCTCGCTCTGCTCGACGGTACTGGCGCTGATGTCGCTGATGATGCTGGACACCCGCTGCACACTGGCCACGATGTCCTGCATGGTGTCACCGGCCTGCCGCACCAGTTGCGAGCCGGCCGCCACCGTTGCGACGCTCTCGCCGATCAGTGTCTTGATCTCCTTGGCCGCTGCGGCGCTGCGCTGGGCCAGGGCCCGGACTTCGCTGGCCACGACCGCAAAGCCGCGGCCCTGTTCGCCCGCCCGTGCCGCTTCCACTGCCGCGTTCAGCGCCAGGATGTTGGTCTGGAAGGCAATGCCGTCGATCACGCCGATGATGTCGTTGATCTTCTTGGCGCTGGTGTCGATCTGCGCCATGGTGCCCACCACCTGGCCGACCACCACGCCGCCTCGCTGCGCCACCTCGGTGGCGCTGCCGGCGAGCTGGTTGGCGGTGCGCGCGCTCTCGGCACTCTGGTGCACCGTGCCGGTGAGCTGTGCCAGCGACGAGGCGGCCTGCTGCAGGTTGGACGCGGTTTGTTCGGTGCGATGGCTCAGGTCGGCATTGCCGCTGGCGATTTCCTGGCTGGCCGTCTGCATGCTGTCCACGCTGGCACGAAAGCCCTGGATCACGGCACGCAGCGAGGCCGTCATCTGCTGCAGCGCCGTCTGCACTTCGCCAATCTCGTCAGCGCGGACCACCAGCCCCTGGTCGGACAGGTCACCCCGGCCGATGCGCTCCGCCTGCGCCACAAGCTGCTTGAGCGGCCTGGAAATGGTGCGCACAAAGTAGGCCGTGGCCACGCCCAGCAACGTCACGATGAAAGACATCACGGCAGCCACGCCCCAGACGGTGCGCATGCGCTCCGCCCCGGCCGCCTCGCGCAGGACCGTGGCCTTGCCTTGCTGCAAGGTGACGAAGGCCTGCTGAGCCTGCAGATACTGCTCGATGGCGGGCACGACCTTCTGCCGCAAAGCGGTATGGGAGGCCTCCAGCTGGCCATCGGCCTTGAGCTTGCCGGCCTCGTTGCGCGCCGCGATGTAGGCCTTGCGGCGTTCGGCGATGGTGGCCATGGCGGCCTTGTCAGCCTCGTCGTCCGCCAGCGCCTCCAGCTGCTTCTGCACCTCGTTGATCGTGTCGGTGGTGCGGGCAATGTCGTCCTTCATCGCCTCGCTGACCGCCATGTCGTTGGCGGCCAGGCCGCCCTGCACACGGCTGGCATTGGCTTCTGTCAGCCCGCGCCAGCGCAGCGCCAGCTCGAAGCGCTGCTGCTGCTTTTCCTGCGTCACCTGGGAGACGGCCAGCAAGGCCCGCGTGCGCACAGCCGCGCCGACCGACATGAGCACGGTCATCACGGCCATCACGAGCACGGGGATCCACAAGCGGGTGGCGATCGAGAACTTCATCGTCGGCATGCTTTCAAAAAACCCGGGCCAGGCCCCTGGAACACGCGACGCCCCGCGATGGTGCGCCGCGCATCGACCAATGAGAGACAGCTCTCCAACCGCAGTCTCTTCGACCTCGGTGTGCACCGTCTTGAGGACAAACGCTGCTAACCTGCCAACTGTCGCAGCGTAGCGCGTGAACTTATGAGCTTTTTGGCCATCGACATCGGTAACACCCGCCTGAAATGGGCGCTGTATGCCGGGCCGCAGCCGGGCAGCCCCATGCTGGCGCACGGGGCGCAATTCCTGGAAAACATCGAGAAGCTGGCCGAGCATGACTGGGCCAGCCTGCCCACGCCGGGCAGCCTGCTGGGCTGCAATGTGGCGGGCGACGGCATGCGCCACCGTGTCGAGGAACAGCTGGAAGAGCTCTGGGACCTGGAGCCCCGCTGGGTCGCTTCGTCCGCGCAGGCCGGCGGCGTGACCAACGGCTACGACCATCCCACGCGGCTGGGCACCGACAGATTCGTCGCCATGATCGGCGCGCGCCACCATGTGTTGGCCCGGTGCCAGGGGCGAGCGCCCCTACCGGCGCTGGTGGTCATGGTGGGCACGGCGGTGACGGTGGATGCGCTGGACGCGGAGGGCCGTTTCCTGGGCGGCCTCATCCTCCCGGGCCACGGCATCATGCTGCGGGCGCTTGAGGGCGGCACGGCGGGCCTGCGGGTGCCCACCGGCGAAGTGCGTGAGTTCCCCACCAACACCTCGGATGCGCTGACCAGCGGCGGCAACTACGCCATCACCGGCGCCATCGAGCGCATGCACCGCCACATCGTCAAGCGGTGCGGCCAGGAACCGGTCACCCTGATGACCGGGGGCGCGGGCTGGAAGGTCTCCCCCGCGCTGGACATCCCGCACGAACTGATCGATTCACTGATCTTCGACGGGCTGCTCGCGCTGCAGTCGCATCGCCTGGCCCTGTAGGGGCCTGCGGCGGCCTCCAGCGGTCCTCAGCCCCAGGTTTCCGTCAGCACGGTGCGGAACAGCTCGGACAGCAGCGGTTCCACTTCGGGCCGCAGCTGCGGCTCCGGGCGCACACCCTCCAGGCGCTCCAGCTCCTGCTCGATGAAGCGCTGGATCGGCGGCACCTGGGGGGAGAGCCCCATTTCCGGCGAGGACTGCTTCAGCGCCAGCAGGTCGTGCACGGCCGACAGCAGGCCCGGTTCCTTGTCGATCATGTCCAGCAGCCGCTGGAATTCAATGGGCGCCGGCCGCTGGTAACGCTCCAGCCAGCGCACCGACAGCAGCGGCCGCAGCACGTAGAAGTATTTCTTCAGCGGCACCTGCGGCGACTGCAGATAGCCGCGGAAAGTGGTATGGGCCATGCTGCGGTAATGGTAGATGCCCCGCTCCACCGAATAGACCGTGGGCAGCAGCGCCAGCGCCCGGCGGTGGAAGCTGCCGGCCTTCTCGTAGACGATGGGCGACTGGATCCATTCCACAAAGCCGGGGTTGGACTTCCAGAACAGCCGCAGGGCCTTGCGCAGGTCCCAGCCGTTGATGTCCATCTCATCCACGATCGGGTATTCAATCACGTCGCGCTTTTCCTCCAGCCCCACCGCCAGATAGTGCGCCGGCCGGTGCACATAGATGAAGCGCGCGTCGTAGTCGCTATTGGGCGACGCGAACCCCCAGGCGCGGCTGCCGGATTCCACCGCCAGCACGACCTTGGCTTCATGCTCGGTTTCAGCGCGCCTGAGGCGCGCCAGGACTTCTCGTCGGGCGGCGTCGTCAATCATGGTCATACAAACGGGCGAGGGGCCTGGACGGTTGTCCGGGCTCGTGCAGCGCCGCAAGGGGCGGAGCGCTGGCCGCGCACTGTAGACATTTCGGATGTCGCGCCCATAGAAAAAACGCCAGGGGGCAGCCCTGGCGTATGGTTTTTGCGACGTGGACTGTGGAAAGTCCCGACTGGCGCGCGCCTCCCGGCCCGTTCAGAGGATGAAGCGGCTCAGATCCTCGTTCTGCGCCAGCGCGCCAAGTTTTTCATCCACGGCTTTGCCATCGAGCGTGATGGTCTGGCCGGCATGCTTGTGGGCATCGAAGCTGATGTCATCCAGCAGCCGCTCCAGCACCGTGGACAGGCGCCGCGCGCCGATGTTCTCGGTACGCTCATTGACCTCGTAGGCAATCTGGGCCAGCCGGCGGATGCCATCGGCGCTGAGCTCCAAGGTCAGGCCTTCCGTGGCCAGCAGCGCCTGGTATTGCTTCACCAGGCTGGCATGGGTGCTGGAGAGAATCGCCTCGAAGTCATCCACGGACAGCGACTTGAGCTCCACGCGGATCGGGAAGCGGCCCTGCAACTCGGGGATCAGGTCGCTGGGCTTGCTGAGGTGAAAAGCGCCGGAAGCGATGAACAGGATGTGGTCGGTCTTGACCATGCCGTACTTGGTGTTGACGGTCGTGCCTTCCACCAGCGGCAGCAGGTCGCGCTGTACCCCCTGGCGGGAGACGTCGGCCCCGCCATGTTCCGCGCGGCTGGCCACCTTGTCGATCTCGTCGATGAAGACAATGCCGTTGTCCTGGGCGTTGGCCAGCGCGGTGGCCTTCATCTCGTCTTCGTTGACCAGCTTGGCGGCTTCTTCTTCCACCAGCAGTTTCATGGCCTCGCCAATGCGCACCTTGCGGCTCTTACGGCGGCCCTGGCCCATCTGGGAGAACAGGCCCTTGAGCTGTTCGGTCATTTCCTCCATGCCCTGAGGCCCCATGATTTCCATGGTGGGCTTGGGTTCGGCCAGCTCGATCTCGATTTCCTTGTCGTCCATCGAGCCCTCACGCAGGCGCTTGCGCATGACCTGGCGCGCGGTGCCCTCGCCAGCACCACTGGGGCTGGCGCTGGTCTCGCTGGGGGCAAAGCCGGTCGAGCGCGGCGGGGGCACGAGCGCATCGAGGATGCGCTCTTCGGCCGCATCTTCGGCGCGGGTGCGCTGCAAGCGCATCTGCCGCTCGCGCTCCTGCTTGACGGCAATATCGACCAGGTCACGCACGATGCTGTCGACGTCCTTGCCCACATAGCCCACCTCGGTGAACTTGGTGGCTTCGACCTTGATAAAGGGCGCGTCGGCCAGCTTGGCCAGGCGGCGTGCAATCTCGGTCTTGCCCACGCCGGTGGGGCCGATCATCAGGATGTTCTTCGGGGTGATCTCGCCGCGAAGCTTGTCATCCACTTGCTGGCGGCGCCAGCGGTTGCGCAGGGCAATGGCGACAGCGCGCTTCGCTTCGGCTTGTCCGACGATGTGGCGGTCCAGTTCCGAGACGATTTCCTGGGGCGTCATGCTGCTGCTCATTCGTTTACTCCAGCGTCTCGATGGTGTGGTTGCCGTTCGTGTAGATGCAGATCTCGCCGGCAATGACCAGGGACTGCTTGACGATGTCGGCGGCGCCCAGCTCGCTGTGGTTGAGCAGGGCCTTGGCGGCCGCCTGGGCATAGGCCCCGCCGGAGCCGATGGCGACAATGCCCTGCTCAGGTTCGAGCACGTCACCATTGCCGGTGATGATGAGCGAGGCCGTGCGGTCGGCCACCGCCAGCATGGCTTCCAGGCGCCGCAGCACGCGGTCGGTACGCCAGTCCCGCGTCAGTTCAACGGCGGCACGCACCAGGTGGCCCTGGTGTTTCTCCAGCTTCGACTCGAAGCGCTCGAACAGCGTGAAGGCATCGGCAGTGGCGCCTGCAAAACCGGCAAGCACCTGGTCCTTGTACAGCTTGCGGACCTTGCGGGCGGTGGACTTGACGACGATGGTGCCGAGGGTGACCTGGCCGTCGCCGCCGATGGCGACCTGGTTGCCACGGCGGACGCTGACGATGGTGGTGCCGTGATAGGACGGCAGGGAAGAGGCTTCTTGTGACATGGCGGGCCTGGGTGTCATGACACGTCCAGTTGTGGGGCTGATGCAGGGATCACAAGGGGAGGCCGTGAAAACGGCCCGGTGTTGTGCGCATCGTAGCCTGGGGCCTTGAGCGCGAGCGCAGGCTTGCCCATCAAGACCGAGCGGTCTTGCCGGGGCGGGATGGGAAGCACAGGTGCGGCGCAGGCGCGGCTCAAACGCCGTGCCGGGCGCACGTCAAGCGCAGGATGGAACGCAGGCGCCTGGCCTCAGGCGCCTGGCTTCAAACGTGCCGAACCTTCACTCGCGCGTGTTCATTGATGCCCATGGCACCAAAGAACAGGGCGACGAGGCGATGGGCGTCGGTGAATTGCACCGCACGGTTTTCGCTGCGACGCGCCAGGACCCAGTTCAGCAGGTCGCCGGCCGCCATGAAGTCCAGGCGGATGAGCTTGGGGCAGGCAATGTTGACCAGGGAGGCTGGGCCCAGCTGGTCCGTCATGAGCTTGAGGGTCTCGCTGATGTCGCCGCTCAACTGGCCGGAGAGCTCCATCTGCGCCGCCGTGCTGAGCGCGTCGGTGATCGTCGATTCCAGGAAACTGATGCCAGTGTCCATGGCCGGCTGCACCGAAGACACCGGGGCGCTGGTCGACAGGCTGTTGCCACTGACGCGCACATGCGCCTCGGCCTTTTCCCAGGACGGCGGGGAGACCTCGTAGGTCACGCAGTAGTCGATGGCCACTTCGTCGAACTGGTCCGGGCGATTGGCCAGGCGCAGCGCCTCCAGGCGCACCATCCAGTAGACCGGGTCTGCATCCCGGGCGCCGACGGGCGCCTGGTCCTTCAGGACCTGGAAGAAGTGGTCGCCAGCCAGCCAGCGCAGGTCCAGCGCCTGCGGCGCCCAGGCGCGGAACACTTCGCGCAGGCGGGCGCAGGCTTCCGGGTCGATCTGGCGCAGGTGCTGGAAGTCCAGCACCCAGGGCAGGGGCAGGTTCTCGCAGCGGCTGCGCATCTGCACCACGCCGTCAACGTCCAGGTATTCCGGGGCCGACCAGGCCACGGTGTTGGCCTGGCCGCGCGGCGCGCGCTCCTGCTGCACGGCTTCGGCCACCAGCTTGGGCAGCGAGAACCATTGCGGCGAGGACAGGCCGAACTGCTGGGCATAGTCGTTGGCCAGATGCTCGAACTTGGCTTGCTGGCCGGTGGCGCGGTAGAGGTCGAACAGCACCAGCCAGGTTTCGGCATGGGCATGGCGGGCACCACCCTCGCGGGTGAGGTCGGCCAGGCTGCGTTCGCAGTGCTCATAGTCGCCGTTGGCGAAGGCAATCACCGCCTCGTCCAGTTCGGCGTCATGCACGACCTCATTGACCTCGACGTCGCTCGGGTCGGCCACATGGAAGCTCAGGGTCGGGATGGCGGCCTTGAGTTCCGGGATCGGGGCCACAGCGCCGGCGCTTTGCGGCGACAAGCCGCCACCCATATTGGCGGCTGCCGGCGCCGGAGACAGGTCCAGCCGATCGACGCTTGACGGCGTCGGCGTGAAATCCGCCAGCCGGCCACCGATCTGGTCGGCTGGCTGCGTCGGATTGAAATTGACCGGGCGGGTGCTGGTTTCGAAAAAGCCCGGCGGATGCCCACCTTGCACCTGCGTCGGCGCAAAGCTCTCGCCCACCATCTGCTGCTCGATCTGGTCGATCTTGCTCTTGATGCTGGTCTGCATGCCGTTGATTTCGCTGATGCGGCCCAGCTCATCGATGCCGGAGGTGGCATGCCCACCCAGCGCCGCCAGCTGCTCTGGCGTCAGGCCTTCGCGGCGGATGCGCCGGAGCATGTCCAGCTCGCGCTTGCGAACGAAGTCGTTGCGCCGCTTGCGCTCGACCATGGCTCGCAGCTCCGCCTTTGCGGCATCGGCTTCCGGATCATCCTGGCGCGAGTTGATTTCCGCCCAGTCCGTCGTCGGGTTGGCGACAAAACGAGCCACCTTGCGGAAGAAGCTCTCGCCGTCTTTGGTGGTGGGGTCGGTCATCTGGGTGGCGTCTCTCTGGCGATCTCGGAAAAAACTCGGGACGGGTCAGCGGTCCGAACGTTCAGCGGGGGGCTGCTCAGTCCCCAAACATCTTCTGCTTGAGCTCGCGGCGCTGCTGCGCCTCAAGCGACAAGGTGGCAGTGGGACGGGCGATCAGGCGGCCCAGCCCGATCGGTTCACCGGTTTCGTCGCAGTAACCATACTCACCGCTGTCCAGGCGGGTCAGCGACTGCATGATCTTCTTGAGCAGCTTGCGCTCACGGTCGCGGGTGCGCAGCTCCAGGGCATGCTCTTCCTCGATCGTGGCACGGTCGGCCGGGTCGGGGACGATGGAGGTGTCTTCGCGCAGATGCTCGGTGGTCTCGCCGGCATTGGACAGGATGTCTTCCTTGAGCTGGGTCAGCTTGGCACGGAAGAACTCCACCTGCTTGTCATTCATGTACTCGGTGTCCGGCATGGCGAGTACTTCAGCATCAGTCAGTTCGGCACCGGGCTTGGATTTCCAGGCATTGGCAAGTTTGGGGTCAGCTTTCACGGCGGTGCGGGTGTTCTGATTCAAGGTTGAAGAGGCGGTCGATCGCTGGACGGGGGCGTCCAGCGTGACGACCGAACTGTCGGGAGCGTCCGCTTCTGGGAGGTCAGCGGCACTGGCGGCCTTCGCCGCCACGGGCTTGGCAACCTTGGCGCCTGACTTGGGTGCGGTGTTGGGGGCGGTGGTCTTGGAGGCCGGGGTCTTGCTCACGTTCACTCTCCTAGCGGCTCTTTATACCTGGAATCCACTCCCGGCCCGCCAGGGCGGACGTGCCAGTCCGGTCATGGGCGCGGCGGATTGTAGCCACCTCCACGGCGCCCCGGTCGGTCAAAGAGTGTGTCACTAAGCCAGGCAGCCTTCCAGCCCCTGCAGGAGTATGTCCTTCGGCAAGTCGATGCCGATGAACACCAGTTTGCTGATCTTTGGCTCGTCCGGCGCCCATTTGGGCCCCAGGTCGGAGCCCATCAGCTGGTGCACGCCCTGGAAAATCACCTTCTTGTCGGTGCCCTTCATGTTCAGGACACCCTTGTAACGCAGCATCTTCGGACCATACACCTGCACGATGGCGCCCAGGAAATCCTCCAGCTTGGCCGGATTGAAGGGGCGATCCGATCGGAACACGAAGGACTTCACATCATCGTCATGATGATGGTGATGTGGGTGGTCGCAGTGTTCGCCATGCTCATGGTCGTGATCATGGTGGTCATGCCCGTGATCGTGCTCATGACCATGGTCATGTGCGTGGTCATGGTCATCGACCTTGAGGAATTCGGGGTCGATCTCCAGCTTGGCGTTCAGGTTGAAGCCGCGCAGGTCAAAGACCTCGGCAATGGGCACCTCGCCAAAATGCACCCGGCGCTGCGGGGCCCGCGGGTTCATGTGCTTGAGGCGATGGGCCAGGGCGTCCACGGCGGCTTCGTCCACCAGGTCCGTCTTGCTCAGGAAGATCTGGTCGGCAAATCCGACCTGCCGGCGTGCCTCCTGGCGGGTGTCGAGCTGTTCGCCGGCATGCTTGGCGTCCACCAGCGTCAGGATGGAATCCAGCAGGAAGGTCTCGGCGATCTCGTCATCCATGAAGAACGTCTGGGCCACCGGGCCGGGGTCCGCCAGGCCGGTGGTCTCGATGACCACCCGCTCGAAGTTCAGCTCGCCAGTGCGGCGGCGGCGGGCCAGGTCGGTCAGCGTGGTGCGCAGGTCTTCGCGGATGGTGCAGCACACGCAGCCGTTGCTCAGCTGGATGATCTGCTCCTGGGTGTCGCTCACCAGGATGTCGTTGTCGATGTTTTCTTCGCCGAACTCGTTCTCGATCACGGCGATCTTCTGCCCGTGGGCCTCCGTCAGCACACGCTTGAGCAGCGTGGTCTTGCCGGAGCCCAGGAAGCCGGTGAGGATGGTGGCGGGGATCAGGCTGGCGGCGCCGGCGGATCCCGCCGGGGTGTCACCCTGGGAAGGGTTCGATGCTGCTGTGGGCATGGTGTCGGACAAAAGTAGGAAGCTTGGGCCCAGCAATTGGGGGCGAAAGACTGTGGTTCAAGCGAATGTCAATGTCAATCGGTTATTCTGACGCCTCATTAACGACGGCACACACTGCAGTGTCTGAACCTCAGCCTAGTCGGCCCGCCAAACATGGCGGGCGTGGCAACGACCATCGCGGTCTGCTTGACCGCGTCCTTGAATTCCTCCATCCCGGGCCGGACTCCACCAGCGAGTTGATCGAGACCCTGGCGGAGGCAGAAGAGCGTGAGCTCATCGCCCCTGAGTCCCGGCAAATGCTGGAAGGCGTGCTGCGCATGGCCGAGCTGAGTGCCGGCGATGTGATGGTGGCCGCCCCCCGCATGGACCTGCTGGACATCCACGCCAGCGTGGACGACCTGCTGGCCGCGGTGATCGACACCGGCCATTCCCGTTTCCCCGTCTATGACGGTCAGCGGGACAACATCATCGGCATCCTGCTCGCCAAGGATCTGCTCAAGCTCCGGCGGGCGCCTGAGCTGAACCTGCGTGCGTTGCTGCGCCCGGCAGTTTTCGTGCCCGAGAGCAAGGGCCTGAATGAACTGCTGCGTGATTTCCGCTCCAACCGCAACCATCTGGCCATTGTCATCGACGAGTTCGGCAACACCGCCGGCCTCATCACCATCGAGGACGTGCTGGAAGAGATCGTTGGCGAGATCGAGGATGAATTCGACGTGGGTGACGGCGACGCCGGCATCTACACCCTGGCGGACGGCAGCTTCCGGGTGGCGGGTGATGCGACCATCGCCGCCGTCAACGATGCCTTCGGCCTGACCGTCTCGGACGAGGACTTCGACACCATCGGCGGCCTGGTGGCCCATGAGCATGGCCGTGTGCCGCGCCGGGGCGAGGCGGTGGAGGTGGCGGGCCTGCGCTTCTCCGTCATGATCAACCGCGGCGGCGCCGTGCGCTGGTTCAAGGTGACCCGCGCGGCGGCTCCCGAGGCCGAGGACAACACCGGCTGATGGTGGCTGGCCGCTTGTCTTTCGCCTCCGGCGGGCCCGCCCGCTCGCCAGGCTCCTCCCTCTGGCGCCATCCACTGCTCGCCCTGCTGGCGGGCGTGGTGCACACCGCTGCGTTCGCCCCCAGCCCCGCCTGGTGGCTGCAGCCGCTGGCCCTGGCCTGGCTGCTGTGGGCGGCGCTGGGTGCCCGTCCGCGCCGCGCGGCGCTGCTGGGCGGGCTGTTTGGCATCGGCTGGCTGGCTTCGGGCCTGTGGTGGCTCTACATCAGCATGCACGACTTCGGGCATCTCCCGGGCGTCGTTTCCGCGCTGGCGGTGCTGCTACTGGCGGCTTTCCTGTCGCTTTACTACGCACTGGCCGCAGGCATGGCCGCGCGCCTGGGCGGTCCCGCCTGGGCCCGCGCGCTGGGCGCCGCGGCCCTGTGGCTGGCGGCCGAACTGGCCCGGGCCACGCTGTTCACCGGCTTTCCGTGGCTGGCCAGCGGCTATGCCCACACGCAGGGTCCACTGGCCGCCTTTGCCCCTTGGATCGGCGTGTACGGCATTGCGGCGTTGTCTGCCGTCCTTGCTGCCGCCGTGGCGGCGGGTGCCTGGCGGCTGCTGGGCGTGGCGGTGGTGCTGCTGGTGCTGGGGCAGGCCTTGCCTGGCGACTTCACGCAGCCGGCGGGGACGCTGGCGGTGTCCCTGGTGCAGCCCAACATTCCCCAGGACCAGAAATTCGACCGTGAGCGCTTCGATGCCAACCTCGACCAGCTGGCGACGCTGATCGAATCCGCCCGCGGGCAACTGGTCATCACACCCGAGTCCGTGCTGCCTTTGCCGCTGGCTTGGCTGGAAGAGGGCCAGGTGGCGCGCCTTCAGCGCTCCGCCGCTCAGCGCCCGCTGCTGCTGGGCACGTTCCTGGGCAGCGAGCAGGCGGGCTTCGTCAATTCGCTAGTCACGCTCGGAACGCCTCAGCCCTATGACTACGGCAAGCGCCATCTGCTGCCGTTCGGCGAGTTCATTCCGCCGGGCTTTCACTGGTTCGTGCGTGCCATGCGCATCCCGATGGATGACCAGGGGCAGGGCACGCATCAGCGCGCCCTGCCATTTGCCGGCCAGCGCCTGCGGCCGCTGATCTGCTATGAGGACTTGTTCGGCGAGGATGTGGTCGCCAGCGCCCTGGACCAGGGCGATGCCTCCGCCACGGTCTTTGTCAACGCCAGCAACCTGGCGTGGTTCGGCCCCCTCATGGTGCAGGACCAGCATCTGCAGTTCTCGCAGATGCGGGCCCTCGAATTCCAGCGGCCCGTGGTGCGGGCGACCAACACCGGCGCCACCGCACTGGTGGACCACCATGGCCGCGTGGTGTCCCGCCTGCCGCCGGAACAGGCGGGCGTGCTGGAGGTGACGGTGCAGGGGCGACGGGGCGAGACGCCGTACGCCCGCTGGCTGGCCGCAACCGGGCTGTGGCCCCTGTGGGCCATGGTGCTGCTGGGCCTGCTGCCCGCCCTGTTCAGGCGGCGCGCGCACTGAGGGACAGGCACAGAAGTTCCCTAGAATGGGCGCTTTCTCCAATATGCCCCGCTGTCCAGGGGCCGACGCTCCATGCTGACTTTCCAGCAACTGATCCTTCGCCTGCAGGAATACTGGTCCAAGCAAGGCTGTGCCGTGCTGCAACCCTACGACATGGAAGTCGGCGCCGGGACCAGCCACACCGCCACCTTCCTGCGCGCGCTCGGACCGGAGCCCTGGAAGGCCGCCTATGTGCAGCCCAGCCGGCGTCCCAAGGACGGCCGCTATGGCGAGAACCCCAACCGCCTGCAGCACTATTACCAGTTCCAGGTCGTGCTCAAGCCGGCACCGGACAACATCCTGGAGCTGTACCTCGGTTCGCTGGAGGCGCTGGGCTTCGACCTGAAGAAGAACGACGTGCGCTTCGTCGAGGACGACTGGGAGAACCCCACGCTGGGCTGCTGGGGCCTGGGTTGGGAGGTCTGGCTCAACGGCATGGAAGTGACGCAGTTCACCTACTTCCAGCAGGTCGGCGGCATCGACTGCAAGCCCATCACCGGCGAGATCACCTATGGTCTGGAACGGCTGGCGATGTACCTGCAGAACAAGGAATCCGTCTATGACCTGGTCTATTCGGACGCCACGTCCGAGTCCGGCCGGGTGCTGACCTATGGCGACGTGTTCCACCAGAACGAGGTGGAGCAGTCGACCTACAACTTCGAATACAGCGACGTGGATTTCCTGCTGCAGGCCTTCGGCGCCTACGAAAAGCAGTCGAAGTTCCTGATGGAGCAACAGCTGGCACTGCCCGCCTATGAGCAGTTGCTCAAGGCCGGTCATAGCTTCAATCTGCTGGACGCCCGTGGCGCCATCAGCGTCACCGAACGAGCCGCTTATATCGGCCGCATCCGCAACCTGGCCCGTGCCGTGGCGCAGAGCTATGTGGACAGCCGCGCGCGCCTGGGCTTCCCCATGGCGCCCAAGGCCTGGGCCGATGACGTCCTCGCGCAAATCGAGAAGAAGACCAGCGACAAGAAGGCGGCCTGAATCCCATGAGCAACATCACCACCTCCAACCTCCTGGTTGAACTCTTTGTCGAGGAGCTTCCACCCAAGGCGCTGAAGAAGCTGGGCGAGTCCTTTGCCGCCGTGCTGGCCGACAGCCTGCGCACGCAGGGCCTGGCCGGCGCCGGGGCGGTGGTCACGCCGTTTGCCACGCCGCGCCGCCTGGCGGTGCATGTGACCGAGGTCGGCGCCAAGGCCGCGGACCGGGCCGTGCAGCAAAAGCTGATGCCGGTGGCCGTGGCGCTGGACGCCGCCGGCCAGCCCACCCCTGCGCTGCTGAAGAAGCTGGCTGCCGCCGGGGCGGATGCTTCCGTCGTGCCGCAGCTCAAGCGCGCACCGGATGGCAAGGCCGAGGCCCTGTTCCTGGATACCGTCGTGCCGGGCGTCACGCTGGCCCAGGGCCTGCAAAAGGCGCTGGACGAGGCGCTGGCCAAGCTGCCCATTCCCAAGGTCATGACCTACCAGCTGGCGGACGGCTGGAGCGATGTGAAGTTCGTGCGCCCGGCCCACGGCCTCGTGGCGCTGCATGGGCCCGACGTCGTGCCCATCGCCACGCTGGGCCTGCACTCCGGCCGCGTCACCCGCGGCCACCGCTTCGAGGCCCGCAGCGCAGAGATCAGCCTGCGCGAGGCGGACACCTATGAGCAGCAGCTGCGCGAGGAGGGCGGGGTGATTGCCTCGTTCGACCAGCGCCGTGCCGACATCGTGCGCCAGTTGCAGGCCAAGGCCGACCCGCTGGGCCTGACGCCCATCGATGCGCCCGAGCTGCTGGATGAGGTCTGCGCGCTGGTGGAACTGCCCAATGTGCTGGCTTGCCGGTTCGAGGCGGAATTCCTGGCCGTGCCGCAGGAGTGCCTCATCCTGACCATGAAGGCCAACCAGAAGTACTTTCCGCTGCTGGATGCCCATGGCAAGTTGACCCATCACTTCCTGGTGGTGAGCAACATCCATCCGGAAGACGCCAGTGCCGTGGTGGAGGGCAACGAGCGTGTGGTGCGCCCGCGCCTGGCCGATGCCAAGTTCTTCTTCGACCAGGACCGCAAGCGCACGCTCGAGGACCGGGTGGCCGGCCTGTCCAAGGTGGTCTATCACGGCAAGCTGGGCAGCCAGGGCGAGCGCAGCGAACGCGTGCGGGCGATTGCCCACGGCATCGTGAACCAGCTGCGCATGGCGACGCTGCCCTATACCGTCGAGGCCAAGGATGAATTCGACGTGCTGGACAGCAAGGTGAGGCAAGCCTCGCTGCTGGCCAAGGCCGACCTGCTGACCGACATGGTGGGCGAGTTCCCCGAGCTGCAGGGCATCATGGGCGGGTATTACGCCCGCCATGAGGGCCTTCGCGACGGTGTGGCCATCGCGATTGAAGACCACTACAAGCCCCGCTTCGCCGGTGATGCGCTGCCGCGCAACCATACCGGCACGGTGGTGGCGCTGGCGGACAAGCTTGAGACGCTGGTGGGTCTGTTCGGCATTGGCCAGCTGCCCACGGGCGACAAGGATCCCTTTGCGCTGCGCCGTCATGCGCTGGGCGTGATCCGCATTCTGGTGGAGAAGAACCTGCCGCTGGACCTGCACGCGCTGATCGAGGCGGCGGTGCCGGCCTTTGGCGAGCTGATCCAGGACCCGTCCGAGGCGCTGCTGGGCTTCTTCGCCGACCGCCTGGCCGTGAGCCTGCGGGACCAGGGCTACAGCGCACAGGAAGTTGATGCCGTGCTGGCGCTGGCACCGTCGCGCCTGGGTGACGTGCCTCGTCGTCTGGAGGCGGTGCGCAGCTTTGCTGCCTTGCCGGAATCTGCCTCGCTGGCCGCTGCCAACAAACGCGTGAGCAACATCCTGAAGAAGGTCGAAGGGGAACTGCCGACCGAGGTGAAGCCTGAGCTGCTGCAGGAGGCGGCCGAGCGCGCGCTGGCCGAGGCGCTGGCGACGGTGGGCCCGCAGGCCGACCAGCGCTTCGAGCAGCAGGACTATGCCGGCTCGCTCAAGACCCTGGCCGCGCTGAAGGCGCCGGTGGATGCCTTCTTCGACGGGGTCATGGTCAACGCCGACGACCCCGCCCTGCGCGCCAACCGCCAGGCCTTGCTCAAGCGTCTGCATGAGGCCATGAACCGCGTGGCCGACCTGTCGCGCCTGGCGGCCTGAGCCCGAGGGGTCACAAGATGCCCAACCGGTCCGAGCATTCGCATGGCATGAAGCTGGTGGTCCTGGGCCGGGACGGCACCATCAACCGCTACCGCGACGACCACGTCAAGTCGCCCGAGGAACTGGAGCCCCTGCCCGGGGCCCTGGAGGCCGTGGCGCGGCTCAACCATGCCGGCTGGCATACGGTGATGGCCACCAACCAGCCCGGCATCGGCCGTGGCCTGCTGGACATGGCCTCCCTCAATGCCGTGCACATGCGGCTCAACCAGCTGCTGGCGGAGAAGGGCGGGCGTCTGGACGCGGCCTTCTTCTGTCCGCATGCGCCGGAGGAGAACTGCAACTGCCGCAAGCCGCTGCCTGGCCTGATCGAGCAGATTGGCGAGCGCTTTGGCGCCGATCTGTCCCAGGTCCACATGGTGGGCGCCTCCATGCGTGACGTGCAGACGGCGTTGGCCGCGGGCTGCCGTCCGCATCTGCTGCGTGGAGAGCGCATGGCCGGCGTGGACGAGCAGCAGTTGCAGGAGCAGCTGGCCCTGGTGCCGGGCGCCCGCGTGCATGCGGACCTGTCGGCCTTTGCCGATGCGATCATTCATGAAGAGCGACGTGCCCGCGCCGATGCGCGGGGCGAAACGCCTGTCCCTGATACCCGACCTGGAGACCTGAGCTGATGCTCGTCGCGTTGCGTTCCCTGTTGTTTGTCCTGTACCTGGCCATCACCGTCATCCCCTGGGGAACGGCGGTGGTGCTGGTGTCTCCTTTCCTGAGCAGCACCCGGCTGTACTGGATGTGCGCCGGCTGGCTGACCGTTGCCATGTGGGGGGCGCGGGTGATCTGCGGCGTCCGCTGGCAGGTCACGGGCATGGAGCATCTGCCTCGCGGCCCGAAGGACTCCGTCATCCTGCTGTCCAAGCACCAGTCCACCTGGGAGACGTTTGCCTATCCCATGCTGATGCCGCGGCCGCTGGCCTATGTCTTCAAGCGCGAACTCATCTATGTGCCGTTCTTCGGATGGGCCATGGCGCGGCTGGACATGATCCATATCGACCGCAGCAAGCGCAGTGAAGCCTGGGCCAAGGTGGCGGCGCAGGGCAAGCGCCTGGCGGCACAAGGCACCTGGGTGATCATGTTCCCGGAGGGCACGCGGGTGGCGCGTGGCACCGCGGGCGACTACAAGTCTGGCGGCACTCGCCTGGCGGTCGAGACTGGCCAGCCGGTGGTGCCCATTGCGGTCAATTCCGCGCGTTGCTGGCCGCGCAAGAGCTTCCTGCTGCGTCCTGGCGTGGTGGACATCTCGGTGGGGCCGCAGATCCCGAGCACGGGGCGCACCCCGGCGGAGCTGATGCAGGAAGTGCAGGGCTGGATCGAAGCCGAAATGCGCCGCCTGGATCCCGAGGCCTATCCCAGCAGTGCGCCGGCGCCGGTCACTGCACCGCCGGCCCCTCCCGCGCCGGCACCGGTCTGAGTACACTTCCCGCCCATGCCGCCTTCCAAGCTGCGGGGCCTGGCCGAGCTGCTCAAGTTCACCCAGCTGTCCTTGTTCGACAGCGCCCCTCCTCCGGCCTCCGAGCCTCCTCGCGCGCCTGAGCCGGGCGCGGTCGCCCCTTCGCCGGCCGCGCCGCGCCCTGGTCTGGACCTCGTGCCGCCGCCCAGGGCCCGTGCGGACGGAGCGTCCGCACGGCAGGTGCTGCTGCATGGCCAGTCCATCCCTTATGAACTCAAGCGGGCGCGGCGACGCAGCATTGGCTTCACCGTGAGCGAAGACGGCTTGCGGGTGTCTGCCCCCAAGTGGGTGGCCTTGGGCGACATCGACAAGGCCCTTCAGCAAAAGGGCGAGTGGATCCTGCGCAAGCTGGTCGAGCAGCGCGAACGCGCCCGCCGCACCCAGGCTGCCCGTGTGCATTGGGGTGACGGCTGCAGCCTGCCCTACCTGGGCGAGCCGTTGATTGTGGTGCTGGATCCCACCCAGACTGGGGCTCGGCTGGATGAGGGGCGTGCGGATGCGCAGGGCACCTTGTCTACCGTCCCGCGCCGCATGCTTTATCTGGGCTTGCCCCAGCACGCCACGCCCGACCAGATCCGCGACACGGTGCAGGCTTGGTTGCAGCGCCAAGCCAAGGCCTGGTTTGAGCCTCGGTGCCGTCATTTCGCCAGCGAACTGGGCGTCACCATGACGGGTTTGCGGCTGTCTTCGGCGCAGACGCGCTGGGGCAGCGCCAATGCGGACGGTGTCATTCGACTGAACTGGCGCCTCATCCACTTCTCGCCGGCCCTGATCGACTATGTGGTGGCCCACGAGTTGTCTCATCTGCTGGAAATGAACCACAGCCCTCGTTTCTGGGCGGTGGTGCGTTCCGTCATGCCTGACTATGAGCTGGCCCGCGACCGTCTCAAGCAGGCGGTACTGCCCTTGATGGATACCGCCACCCCACCCCCAAGCCATTGAGTTGAGCCGAGCCGCGCAGCGGCAAAAGTGCACCGGCGAAGTCCTCGGTTGCGGACAGTGGGGAGGCGGGGTCTGTTTGCGCAGGTTAAGGAAGGAATGGCCGGCGAAGCCGGACAGGAGGGACACGGAGCAAACAGGCCCCGCCTCCCCGCTGTCCTGCGCGGTGCACACCCGCAAGGTGCACAGCTGCGTATGACCCACCAGCGAACTGGTTGAGAGCCAGCCACCCCGCCACGTCTAGGGGTCTTCCCTCACTCCCAAACGAAACGCGGAATACCGCCGCGTTTCCCCCTTCGGGGGGGCTTCCCCCCATTTGGGCGAAGGCGCACACTGGCCAGCGCTGTCATCACCGCATCTGAACATCGGTTCTCGCTGATGTTCCGGGTGGCGCCAGGATTCCGCAGCCTGCGCTGTGTTCGGTCGATCCGCGCTGACGTTAATTGATGCATTAAAAGGCTCAGCGCCGCCGCCCCCGGAAGGGGCGGCGGCGACTGGTTCAAGCCGAGAACCTGTACACCCCATCCGCATCCAGGCTGCGCCGCAGCTGTCCGCCCAGCCACAGATGGTTCAGGTGGGCCACCGCCTCGCCCATGGCAAAGGTGGTCTGGTGCAAGTCCAGCGGGCGCCGGAACATCATCGGCAGCAACTCCGCCGCGTGGCAGGGTTTCTCGGTGCAGGCGGTCAGCACCTCGGCCAGCCGTTCCGCGTGGTGTTCCTGCAACTGGTCAATGCGCTCATGCAGGCCCTTGAAAGGCCGGCCGTGAGCCGGCAGCACCAAGGTTCCTGCGGGTAGCGGCAGCAGGCGTTCCAGGGAATCGAGGTACAGCCGCAGCGGGTCGGCCTCCGGTTCCACATCCACCACTGACACGTTCGTCGAGATCCTCGGCAGCACCATGTCGCCGGCGATCATCACCCCCAGCGACTCCGAAAACAGGCTCATGTGCTCCGGCGCGTGACCATGCCCCACCAGGCAGCGCCAGTCGTGGCCCCCGATGCGCAGCACCATGCCGTCCATCAACCGCCGGAAGGCTGCCGGCACCGCCGGCACCATGTTCGGGTAGTAGCTGGCGCGCCCGCGGATTTTGTCGAGTGACGCCGGGTCCGTCAGCCCATGGCTGCCGAAGAAATCGGCCGCAGCCTCGCCGCCCATGCCCACCGTGGAAGAGGAGGCCAGCCGGGCCAGCTGGTAGTCGGTCCCGCTCATCCAGAGCCGGCATGCCCAGCGCTGCGTCAGCCAGTCGGCCAGGCCCATGTGGTCCGGGTGGAAATGGGTCACCACCACCCGCAGCACCGGCAAGCCTTCCAGATGGTGCTCGAAGATGTTGTTCCAGTGTGCCTGCGTCGCCTCGCTGTGGATGCCGCAATCCACGATCGTCCAGCCGCTGCGGCCATCGATCTCGTCCTTCAGCAGCCACAGGTTGATGTGGTCCAGTGCGAAGGGCAGGCCCATGCGCAGCCAGCGCAGGCCGGGCATCAATTCCAGCACCTCGCCGGGGACGGGCAACTGCTCGCCCAGGGGATAGGTCAGTTCGGATTCGCGGGGATTGGCCATGGCGATAGACTCGGGCTTTACGTTTACGTCAACGTCACCGCAGTGTAGCCATGAGCTCCGTGTCCCGCCCACTCTCCGCCACAGACCCTCAGGCCCATGCGCTTTCCGTGTCCGACAACGACACCCTGCCGGAAGCCAACGCGGCTGCGGGCCCCCTGTTCACCATCACCGAACTCGCCGCCGAATTCGACATCACCCCCCGCGCCATCCGTTTCTACGAGGACATGGGCCTGCTCACCCCGGCGCGCGCCGGCCGCAACCGTGTCTACACCCAGCGCGACCGTACCCGCTTGAAACTGACCTTGCGCGGCAAGCGGCTCGGGCTCTCCCTCCAGGATGTCAAGCAGCTGGTGGACATGTACGACAGCCAGTCGGACACCGTGCCGCAGCTCAGGGCCTTCCTGTCCGTCCTTGAGCAGCACCGCCGTCAGCTGCGCCAGCAGCTGAGCGACATCGAGGTCACGCTGGCGGAGATCAGCCAGCACGAAGAGCGCTGCCTCGGCTTGCTGGCCGACGCCGGCCACCCGGTCAACACGGCCTGACCCGCCCCTCCTCCTCGGGCCACAACGGTCCGGGCCTCATTGGCTTTTCGAGGTCAGGGCCATGATCCGTTCGTGACGGGTGCCGCGAGGCCGCTCGGCGCCGGTCGCCTGACTTCTGGCCACCCGTCCTCCAGCAGTGGCCGGCCCCTACACTCTGCGCCATGAACGGACTGCACCTGACCGCCGACCTGTCCGGCTGCGCCGAGCTCGCGCTGCTGGTGGATCAGTGCGGCCTGGCACGCAGCTGCCGGGCCACCGCCGAGGCCGCCGAGCTCACGGTGGTGGGCGAACACTGGCACCGTTTCCCCGACCGGCCGGACGGCCAGCCTGGTGGCATCACCGGCATGTTGCTGCTGGCGGAATCGCATGTCGCCATCCACACCTGGCCCGAGCTAGCCGCGGTCACCCTAGACGTCTACGTCTGCAACTTCCGCGCCGACAATTCCAGAAAGGCGCGAGCCTTGATGGACTCGCTGGTGGACCACTTCGCGGCCAGCACGGTGGACCGGCAGGAGCTGCAGCGCGGACGCCCCGGCGGCGCAACCGCGCATACCGTGCCGTAATCGACGAATTCGCTGCCTGCGTGCATGCACGGCGGCTGCGGCCAGGGTTTTCACCAGCCGGCACTGCGCACACCGCCGCGAGCTCTCTCCTAGACTGCCGCCCATCGCCCGCGCAGACGGGGGAGGGGAGTCACGTGGCAGAAAACAAGACCTGGGCCTACGGGCTCGAGGACAACGACTTCGTCAGCACCTTGCCGTCCGACCTGTTCGAGGCACTGGTGGCGCAGGATGGTCAGGGCGACGGCGTGCCGCCACGCCTGGTGTTCGCGCAGCGTCGCCCAGCACCGCCGGCCCGGGAAGCCGCCTTGGCGCAGATCGCGCCTTCCGAGGACAGGGCCACCCGCCGCAAGGCCGGCTGGCCTGCGGTGGTCATCAGCCTGACCCTGCTGGTCAGCCTGGTGGCGTGGCCGATGTGGCCGTCCCTGTAGGACGGCCCTGCTTCACTCTGCGCGCCGAGGGGCGGGAGCGTCCTGGGCCGCTGCGCTCGGTGTGCTGCCAGCGCCCGCTACCGCTGACGCCGGCACGGCCGGCTTGAACAGCCCCATCACGTCGCGCCGCCCGCGTTCGAGGTAGGGCACCGGCTGGTCCATCCAGGCCGGCCGCGGCGCTCCCAGCAGGAAATGGTCGAAGAACTCGCCCATGTGCACCGTGTAGTGCTTCATGTGGTCGCGGTCCTTCAGCCCGTGCTTTTCGCCGTTGTAGTTGAACCAGTAGGCTTCCTTGCCCAGCCGGCGCAGCGCGGTGAAGAACTCGATGCCCTGGTACCAGGGCACGGCGTCATCGTCGTCGTTGTGAATGGTGAGATAAGGCGTCTGCACCTTGTCCACCTGGAAGATGGGTGAGTTCTCCACATACAGGTCGGGACGCTCCCACGGGGTCGCACCCATGCGGCTTTGCCCATGCTCGTACTGGAACGCGCGGCTGATGCCCGCGCCCCAGCGGATGCCGCCATAGCCGCTGATCATGTTGGCCATCGACGCGCCGGCCTCGGCCGCCCTGAACAGGTTGGTGCGGGTGATCAGGTAGTTGATCTGGTAGGCGCCCCAGCTGTGGCCCTGGATGCCGATGCGCTTGGGGTCCACATGCCCCTGGGCCAGCACCTGGTGGATGGCGGGCAGCACGGTGTTCATCGCGCTGCGGCCCGGATGCCCGGTGGTGTAGACGATATCCGGACGCAGCACCAGATAGCCGTTGCTCACGTAGCGCGTCACATTGATGTTCTGGCTCGGCGCCGGCGGTACATAGCGATAGCGGTTGTCCGACAGCTTCTCGTAGATGTAGACCATCAACGGGTACTTCCGCGCCGGATCGAAGTTGTCGGGCTTGGCCAATAGCGCCTTGAGCTTGCGCCCATCGGCGGCGGTGTATTCGATCTGCTCCTGGGTCCCCCACACGAATTGCGACTGCTGCGGATTGGCCTGGCTGATGCGCACCGGATTGCGCAGGTCCAGCTGGGAGGTCCAGAGGTCCGGGAACTCGCTGAAGGTCTGCTGCGTGAAGACGATGCGGTCGGCCGCCTTGGCCTTGATGAGACCGCCGATCATCTTCTGGGCCTGGATCAGCACGCCGGGTTGTCCGCCCGTGGCGACGACGCTGTAGTAACCGCTGTCGCGGGTCTGGTCGTTGGTGCCGCTCAGGACCCAGCGGTCCGCCGGCAGGGGGCGCTGGTCCGCCTCTTCCGGGTCCAGGGCCACCAGGCGCAATTGCACATGCTGGCGACGGCCCCATCCCTGCGTCAGGTTCACGGCCTGTCCGGTCGCCGGAGTGGCCTGCCAGAGGTCGAACCGGTCATAGAGGACCACGCTGGTGTCATCTTGCGTCCAGCCTGCCATGCCATACGGCTCAGGCAGATCCGGCACGTCGCGCTCGTCATTGTCAAAGCGGGTGGCCACACGCGCGGCAAGCACATGGGCCGCGCCGGTATCGGTCCGCCAGGCGACCCAGCGCCGCTGAGGGGCGTCGAATCCCAGCACATAGCGGCCGGCTGGTGAGAGCGTGGGTGCCTGGCGCAACTGCCGCGCCAGCAGCCGGGCCTGCCCGGTCTGCAGGTCCACGGCGTACGCATCGGTGTATTCGCCGTCCCAGGAGCGCAGCGGGCGATAGGGCAATTCGCTCAGGCCGAGCGCCACGCTGGCGTTCTCGTTGATCTGGATGGTGGGCAGGTCCGTCCGGCCAAGCTGTACGAAGCGCGCCTGGTCCACGGTCTCGCCGAGGTGCACGACGGCGCGGTAGCTGCGCACCTTCTCGCGCTCGGCCTTGGCCTTCTGGGCCGACTGCAGCTCCGGATCCTTCCAGTGCCACAGGTCCACCTTCACGGGCTCCGGCGCGTCAGCCGGTTCGGGCTTGGGCGTCTGGGCCGTGCCGAGGAACAGCCGCGAGCCATCCTTGCTGAAGGACAGCGGCGCATGTTCACTCGGGCTCCAGCCTGCCGGCATGCCGGCGGTGGCCGCGCTCACCAGGACGGAGGCGCTGGCAGGCGTCGCGGCGCCGTCTCGACCGGCGCGCCACAGGAAGAGCTTGTAGGGCGTGGGGTCCGGCTCACGTTCCTTGGCCGACTTGCCGTCACTCCCTTCGGACACTTTGCCACTCTCGGCGGCTGGCGGCTGAACGTCGCTGGCCTCCTGCCGGGTCGAGGCGGACGCTGTCCGCTCGGCCAGCGCATCGCGATTGGAGACGAAGGCCAGCTGATTACCACCCGCATCGAAAGCCAGCTGTCGATAGCTGCCGGCGCCGCTGAGCAGCGCCATGGGCGCGTCCGGCCGGGCCGGATCCAGCAGGTAGACCCCTTCGCGGGAGGCGGAGACCGAAGCCGCCGGCACTGGCGCGCTCGCCGGGGTGGCTGCGCTCGCCGTGCTGGCCGCGCTCGCCGGGCTGGCTGCGCTGGCGGAACTGGCTGCGCGGGGGGGGCCGGCTGGTGCCTTCACCGAGACCGTATACGCGAGCCGGAGGCCGTTGTCCGACCAGGCGAAATCAGCGACATCCCGCACCGAATGACGCTGCCGGTTCGACGCATCCAGCAGGATCAACTCGGTACCGGGCAGCTTCTTTGCGGCGGCGGCCGGCGTGCCGTTGGCCGTGCTTTCCTGATCGCTGTCACTCTCGTCATCACCACTGGCGGCCGGTTTGGGCGCCTCGCCTTTCGCGGCATCCTTGCGGGTGGGCAAAGGCTCCAGCAGCATCGCCAGCACGGTGCCGCCGTCCTTGGGCCAGGCGAAACGCTTGACGCGCTCCACCACTTCCACAGTGCCTGTGGCCAGGTCCATCACGGCCGCGCCGGCCTTGGGGGCGTCGTCGCCCTTCTTCTTGTCCTTCTTGGCCTGGTCGAGCTGGGCGCGCGTGGGCTGCACGGCAAAGGCGACGTAGCGACCATCAGCACTGAACACCGGGGCGGTGCCGCGCGGGGACCGCCATTCGCGTCCATCCGCCACATGCCGAAGCACCAGTTCCCCGTCCGCCTCCTGGGCCACCAGCGCATAGGCGATCCACTGCCCGTCGCGGCTGAGCTGCGTGCCCTGGATGCTGCGCCAGTTGGCATAAACATCGTAGGTCAGGGGGCGTGGCGCCGACGGGGCCAGGCTTGCCGCCGTCTGCATCGTCGCCGCAGCGACCGGTTGGAGCGCCAGTGTCGGGGCCGTGGGCGCTGTGCCGGCCCACAGCAGCGATGGCAGGGCCAGGAGCGCCACGGACGCCGCCACGGATCGCGAGGAAGAAGGCGTGGCCAGTACCGGCAGGGAGAAGCGAAGCAGGGAAGTCATGAACCGCAGGTCAGGGCCGGGAGCCGGCGCAAATGGCAAGGATGCGCCCGTTATAGCAACCACCATGGCGGCTGGAACAAAGACATTCCCCAAGGGCGCCCGCTGGGCGGTCGGTTGCCGCACCGGCTGTGCGGATCCCGGAGCTTTTTAGGAACTCAGGCGGCCTGGTCGGCGCCCAGTCAACCGGCCTGCAGCAGCACCTTCACCAGCCAGTCTTGAATGGCCTCAATCTCTTCCGCGCATACCTCATGCCCCATGGGGTAGGTCTGCCACTGCACCGGGTAATGGAGACGCTGCAATTCCGCCAGGCTGGCCATGGCCCGAGCCGGCGGCACCACGGGGTCGTGATCGCCATGCGCCAGGAAGATGGGTGTATCGGCATTGGCCGCATGGCGCTCCTGCTCGGTGCTGTCCAGCATGGGCAGGTAGCCGGAGAGGCCGATCAACCCGGCCAGCCGCGCGGGATGGCGCAGCCCGGTGAGCAGCGTCATGGCGCACCCTTGGGAGAAGCCGGCCAGCACGACGCGCTCCGGCGGGATACCGTGCTCGGTGGCTTCGCGCTCAATCAGGGCATCGATGAGGGCCTGCGACTGACGCAATCCGTCGGCGTCTTCCCGCTGGCGCAGGTCGCCGTGGCGGATGTCGTACCAGGCTCGCATCCGCATGCCGCTGTTGATGGTGACCGGGATGACCGGCGCACTGGGCAGCACGAAGCGCACGCCGCCCTTGGCCAGCACCGGGCTGAGATCCAGCGCCTGGCACACCGGCACGAAGTCATTGCCGTCGGCGCCCAGGCCGTGCAGCACGATGACGGAAAAGCGAGGGGTCTCTCGCGTCTGCAGTTCTATGGTCTCCAGAGCCATGGCGGAAGGTCCAGTCGTTTGAGGGTGATGCTTGGATCTTAAGGACGAGTCGGAAAACGCTTCGGCAGGCCGCCTGTGCACTGTGTCCTCTGGCCCTGCAGTTGATCGCAATCGCATGGCTGATATCGCTGCTGTCGATACGCTGCGAAGCATGAAAGGAAGCACGGTACAGGCCAATTCCGGCCCCCGTTGAAGCTTCAAGGAGCCCTCCATGTCCGCCAGCGAAGAACTCAAGCAACTTGCCGACCTGCATCAGCGCGGCGTCCTCAGCGATGAGGAATTCGCGCGGGCCAAGGCGCGTGTGCTGGGCGATCACACCGCCGCATCGGCGGGCTTTGGCGCAGGCGCGGCCTACACCAGCACCGCGCCCCGGGCGCCGGCAGTGGACGCCATCAACGCCCTGCGCCGCAGCCGCTTCGACCGCTGGGTGGGCGGCGTGTGCGGCGGCATCGCGCGGTTGAGCGGTTTGCCGTCCTGGTTCTGGCGCATCGTCTTCGTGCTGCTGGTGGCCTGCGCGGGCAGTGGCTTCCTGCTGTACTTGCTGCTGTGGATCTTCGTTCCGCTGGAAGATTGACGGCCTGCCTTGATCGCAGCGGCTGAGCGGCGCGCCGGGGTGAGAGTCGCGCTGCTCACGCGGCGCTGCCTGCCGCCCCAGCCTCAGCCGGCGGTGCCCTTGAGCAGATAGGCAGATTCCAGCCACCGCCGCTCCACCTCCACCGTGGCCAGACGCGGCGCGAGATCGTGCCAGGGCTGGTCCAGCCGCTGCGGGCAGACGATGGAATGCATCGCCGCACCCAGCACGAAGAGATTGCTCAGCGGCCACCAGGGCGAGGCCCACACCAACCCGGCCGCCACGACGCGAGCGCCAGGCTTGAGCGCCGCCAGCACCCGCTCCAGCCCTTCAGGCTGCTGCAGCGCGTCGTGCGTGAAAAAGAACAGCGCCGCATCCACGCTGCCGTCGGGCACCAGCGTCGTCATCGGCGTGTCCGCGAGCGTGCTCCCCACGAAGTCGATGTGCGTTCGCCAGCCGGCGGTGGCGGCGCGCTGGCGGGCCTGCGCCATCATGGCCGGGCACGGTTCAATGGCCAGCACCCGGCCGCCATCGCCCACGCCATCCACCAGCGCGGGCAGGCTCAGGCCTGTGCCGGCGCCGATGTCCAGCACCGTCTGCCCGGGCCGGAGATCCAGGGCCGCGATGGCCTCACGGCGCAAGGGCGCCACGGGCATCAGCTCGTAGTCATACACCGCCGCCCGGCCGGCGTACAAGGCCTGCAGCCGCTCGATCGACAAGCTCATCATGATGCTCCCTGCGTCAAGCTTCGCGGTCTGGCGTGTCCGCGTCAAGCGTGGCGGCGGTGATGCGACCTGAGCCTTGTGCAGCGCCGTGTCACGGTCTCGTCATGCGCGCTCGGAAGAATGCCGGCCCATGTTTGCTGCCCCCCTTGCAGGCCTTGCGCCCGCCCTGTCCCGCCTGCGCCTGGCCATGATGGCGCCCCTGGTGGCGCCGCTGATGGCGGCGTTGTTGCTGGTCCCGGCCACAGCGGCCCTGGCGGCGTCGGCCGGCGAGGCCACCACGCCGCCGGTTCGCGACATCAAGTTCTCGCAGTTCTTCCGCCTGCCCGTAGGGGATCAGGGCTTGGCACTGTCCGACACCCTGCTGGCCGCCGACGGCCAGGACGTCCGCCTGGTGGGCTACATGGTGTCGCAGGAGCAGCCGCGGCCCGGGCGGTTCTGGCTGACGCCGCGCCCGGTGCGCATGAGCGAGCATGCCGACGGCGAGGCGGACGACCTGCCGCCTGCCACCGTGACGGTGCTGCTGGATCCCGCCCAGCAGGACCGCCTTGTTGCGCACCGTGACGGGCTGCTGGTCCTGACCGGCCGCCTGCGGGTCGGGCGGGCCGAGGACGACACCGGCCGGGTCTCCTGGGTTCGCCTGGAACTTGCGCCCGAGGCCCTGGCCAGCCAGCCGGGCGCCCCCGCCGCCGCGCCGCATCACAGCCACTGATGTCCCCCCTTTTTCCATCGCCCGCGTCTTCCATCATGAAACACCTGCCCATGCTGCTGGCCGCCGCCAGCGCCCTCCTGGCGGTCACGGCCGCCCAGGCCGCGCCTACGGTCACGCGGCTCACCCCGCCCAGCGAGCTGTTCACCAGCGGCCAGCCAGAGCCGGTGATCGCCCGCTTCCTCCCGGGGCAGCGCTTCGACCTGCAGGCCACCATCCGGCCCGACGCCGGCCAGCGCATCACCGCGGCCCGGTTCTTCATCGATGGCAAGCCCGTCGGCGTGCAGGTAGCCCTGCGCGATTGCGCCGCAGGCTGCATCAAGGGCGTGACGGCGGAGACCACCATCGCCACCGTCCGCGCCATGGGCGTGGACAAGCCCGGCCGCCACGAACTGCGCCTGGAGGCCACGCAGGCCGACGGCCAGACGGCGACCGCTCGCGGCAACTTCGACGTCATCCCCTTCACCGCGGCCATGGGCCCGAAGGTCAAGAACGTGATCATCCTGCTGGGCGATGGCATGGGCGCGGCCCAGCGTACCGCCGCCCGTATCGTCAAGGGCGGCTATGCGCAGGGCAAGGTCATCACCCCGCTCGCGATGGACAGCTTCCCGGCGACCGCGCTGGTCAAGACGGCCTCGCTGAATTCGGTGGTCACCGATTCCTCACCCGGCATGACCTCCTACGTCTCCGGCAACAAGAACAACAACAATGAAGAGGGTGTGTTCCCCGATGACACGACCGACCCCTTCGACAATCCACGCATCGAATACCTCTCGGAGTACCTGCACCGCACCGAAGGCAAGGCGCTGGGCATCGTGACCACGGCCGATGTCTTCGACGCGACGCCGGCCGGCAACGCGGTGCACACCAGCAACCGCGGCGCCGGCACCGGCATCGTGGACCAGTTCTTCGACGACCGCGAGCGCACTGGGCTGACCGTGCTGCTCGGCGGCGGCCGCAAGTGGTTCCTGCCCGCCGGCACGCCGGGCTCCGAGCGGGCGCAGGCCAATGACTACGCCTTCTCCAGCACCGACGCCCACACGGCCGACATCGTCAAGCGCTGGGGCGCCGCACCCGGAGCGATGGACAAGGACCGCGACCTCATCCGCGACTTCCAGGCCGCCGGCTACCGCTATGCACCGACCCGCAGCGCACTGGCCGCCGCCGAGGGCGCGGACAAGCTGCTGGGCCTGTTCGCCTTCTCCAACATGAATGTGGCGCTGGACAAGATCGACGGCCGCCGCGGTGCGAAGAAGGGCGTGACCGGGACCGTCGTAGACGACTATGGCTTCCCTGATCAGCCCATGCTCGACGAGATGGCCCGCGCCGCGCTGAGCACGCTCAAGAAGCAGCCCAAGGGCTTTGTGCTGATGATCGAAGGCGCGTCCATCGACAAGCAGGCCCACAACATGGATACCGAACGCTGGATGCTCGACACCATCGAGTTCGACCGAGCGGTACAGGTGGCCCAGGACTTCGCACGCGAGAACGGCGACACGCTGGTGATCGTCACGGCCGACCATGAATGCTCCGGCGCCGCGCTGATCGGCGGCTCCATGTTGAGCGACAAGGCGCTGCAGGAGGCCATCCAGAAAAAGGGCGTGAGCCAGCTGCGTGACAAGGTCGTTGGCGTGTATGAAAAGGCCGGCTTCCCGCGTTATCGCCTGGCGGCAGACGGTTATCCGGAGGCCACCGACATCGATTACCGCCTGCTGGTGGGCTACGGCGCCAATGCGGACCGCTATGAAGACTGGCGCACCAATGCCACGCCGCTGCGCGATCCGCAGCAGCCCATGGCCAAGAGCGAGCCGCTGAAGTGGTATCCGCCCACGCCCTCCGAGCGCGACGACGCTTTCGGCGACTACCTGGTCACCGGCCAGGTGCCCGGCGAATCGGCGGTGCACACCGCAACCGACATTCCCTTGTCCGCCTTCGGCCCAGGCGCCCTGGCCTTTACCGGCGTGATCGACAACACCGATGTGTTCTTCAAGCTGGCCCAGGCGGCCGTGAAGGGCACGACCGCACCAGCCGACACCACCGGGGCCAAGCGCCCGGCGCGGGCCGGGAAGTAATGGGTCCGGGCTCGGCCCATTGAAAAAGGCGGCCTGCGCCAGGCGCCGCCGACAGCGGCGTGGCCCTTGCCCCGCCGCTGCGCTCGATCAGCTTCGTTCGCCGCCGACCTGCGGCCGGGCCGCCCAACGCCGTGCCGCCCGGACCAGGCACACGGCGGCGGCCCCCGCCTGCCATGCGGCTTCGACCTGCTGTTCTTCAAGAATGCCGCCGATCGCCACCACCGGTCGCCCCGCCATTCGGGACCACCAGGACAGCTGGGCCAGGCCCTGCGGCCACCAGGGCATGTCCTTGGTGACCGTGGGCCAGACCGGTCCGCAAGCGATGTAGGTGGGCGCCACGGCGCGGGCGCGGCACAGTTCCCAAAGGCTGTGGCTGGACAGGCCCAGCCGCAACTGGCCGGCCTGACAGCGAGCCTGTAGCGCTTGACGCTCGTGCGCAGCGAGGGCGGCCCAGTCTTCCTGCCCCAGGTGCAAGGCCGCGGCACCGGCTTGCAGCGCCTGGCGCCAATGGTCGTTGATCCACAGCGTCGGCCCGGTGGGGTCGACAGCGGCCACGGCGCTCGCAATCTGGGCCTGTAGTGCCACGTCCTCGGCCGCATGATCGGCATGATGAGCAGACGCCAGGGCCTGGGACGCCACCACTGGTGACGTGCGCTTGATGCGCAGCTGCACATGCGCAAAATGCCCTGACGCCGCCAGCGTCCGGACGCCCTCGGCGTCATCGGCAATGGCGTACAGGCCGGGGGCGAAGTCCGCATGACCGCCGGCCGAAGGCGGGGAACACTCCAGCGCATGCGCCCACTGCCGCAAGCGCTCGTCGCTCAGGTCTTCTTCATCAGGCAGCGACATCACCGGCATCGCCGCCGGCTCGCACACAAAGCCCGGCGAAGGACGCAGCGGTCCGGCGCCATGGCCCGCCGCGTGGCCGTCCCGCAGCGCGCACCAGGTCAGCATCTTGGCCAGCAGCACGGCGTCCGGCAGCGCAAAGCCGCGGGCGAGGGCGGCGGCGGCGGCGGTGGCAAACGTGCAGCCGGAGCCGTGGTGATGCAAGGGCTCGCCCGAGGGCGGGGCCCATCGCGGCAGGGCGATCCAGCCGGTGGCCAGCGGCGAGTCCAGCCAGTCCAGGGCCAGGGCGGCCCCCAGGGCCAGGTCGTCCCCGCCGGTGATGCAGACGGCCTGCGCGCCCAGCCGGCGCAGCCGCCGGGCGAGTTCCGGGACGCTGCACTGGCCGGGCTGCAGTCCCAGCAGTCGCTCGGCCTCCCGGCGGTTCGGGGTGACCAGCGCCGCCTGCGGCAGCAGCTGATGTCGGTAGGCGGCCAGCAGGGCCTCATCGCAGAAGGCCGCGCCACCGGCACTGGCGCCCAGTACCGGGTCCACCACGAGGAGGGCGTCCCCACGCTGGGCCAGCAACACATCCGCGGCCGCGGCGCTGGCCAGCAGGCCGGTCTTGATCACGCGCGCGGGCATGTCTGCACGCACGGCCGCCAACTGGGCGCGTAGCGCCGCGGCGTCCATCGGATAGACGGCCTGCACGCCTTGCGAATGCTGCGCCGTCACCGCCGCCACCACCGTGCAGGCATGAACGCCCATGGCCGCGGCCGTCCGTACGTCAGCGGCCAGGCCGGCGCCGCCGCCACTGTCGGTGCCAGCGACCGCCCACATCACGGGTGGCGCTGCGTCCTCGGTCCATGCGGGCAGGCGCGTGAGCCAGGGATCGACGCCGCCGGCCCACGGAGAGGGCAGCGAGGGATGCGGCACCTGCACGGCATGCATCACGGCTCCCCCAGCAAAAAGGCATGGCCACTGACCGGCGTGCTGGCCACGGCCATGGATTGCGGGGCCATCAGGCCGGCCTTCCATGCGCTGCGGCCGGCCTGGATCGCCTCGCGGAAGGCGCCAGCCATGGCCACCGGGTCACGCGCCTGGGCCACGGCGCTGTTGAGCAGCACGGCGTCATAGCCCAGCTCCATGGCCTGCGCCGCCTGGGAAGGGGCGCCGATGCCGGCATCGACGATGAGCACCGCCTCCGGCAGGCGTTCGCGCAGGGTGCGCAGGCCGGCCAGATGCAGCAGGCCCTGGCCGGAGCCGATCGGGGCACCCCAGGGCATGAGCAGCGGGCAGCCGGCGTCGAGCAGGCGCCGGCCCATCACCAGGTCCTCGGTGCAGTAGGGGAAGACGACAAAGCCGTCCCGCACCAGCGCCGTGGCGGCCGCGAGCAGCTCGACCGGGTCCGGTTGAAGCGTGTGGTCGTCGCCGATCACCTCCAGCTTGATCCAGGCCGTGTCGTAGAGCTCCCGCGCCATATGGGCCAGTGCAATGGCCTCGCGGGCACTGCGGCAGCCGGCGGTGTTGGGCAGCAGCCGTGCGCCACGGGACCGGGCACCCGCCAGGGCATGAGCCAGTGCGCCGTTGTCCCCTTGCAGCGTGCGCTTGAGGCCCACGGTGAGCACGTCGGCGCCAGCCGCCTCGATGCAGGCGCGCAGCGCCTCCGGGCTGGCATGCCCGGCCGTACCGAGGAAGAAGCGGCTGCGCAGCGGCACCCCGTCGATGAGCAGCGGGTCCGGGTGGGATGTCGTCATGTCAACCTCCGACGATCGGTTGGAAGAGCAGCACCTGGTCGCCCTCGACCAGCGGCGTCGAGGCCCGGGCGGCGCGTGCAATGAAGCGACCATTGAGTGCGGTGGCCACGCTCGTGGCGGGCACGTCTGCCTGCTCAAGCAGGTCGGTGAGCGTGGCACCCGTGGGCAGCCGCAGCACGCGGTCGTCCAGGCGGATGGTGATGGCATCGAGGGTCATGGTGGGCTCGCAAGAAGGGAGGCAGGCGATTGCGCCAAGGTGCCGAGGCCGGCGCGGGAGAGCAGCTGCTCGACCAATGCGGGCGCCAGCAGCCATCCGTGGCGGTACAGCCCGTTGAGCCGGAGCAGGCCCGGTTCGGCATGGGCCTGGGGCAGGTTGTCGGGCAGGGCGGGACGAAGGTGGCGGTCCAGCCGCAGGATGCGCGCCTCGGCCAGTGCAGGCAGCACGCTGTGGGCCGCCGCCATGAGCTCGACGGCGGTGCGCAGCGACACGGGGCTGCGGTCCTCGCTCTCGATCTCGCTGGCGCCCACGGCGATCTCGTCCTCGGTGCGGGGGACGATGTAGACCCGGTGGCGCGGATGCAGCAGCCGTACCGGCCGCCGCAGGCCATGGCCGGGTAGTGACAGCGTGACGATCTCGCCTCGCACGCCGCGCAGCGGCAGGGCCGGCCCAGCCCCGAGGCCCCGGGCATCGATGGCCCAGTCGGCCGTGATCCGCCGGCCACCGTGCAACCGCAGCTCGCCCGGGTGCACCGCCTCCACGCCGGCGCCCCAGTGCCAGTCCACCGCCGGTGCACCTGCATGCAAGCCCGCCATTGCGGCGATCGGTGCGATGTGTCCCTCCCCTGGCAGGTGCCAGGCCCGCAACCCCGGCGCGAGCGTCGGTTCCAGCGCTGCGAGCGCGGCGGCGTCGAGCAGCTGGGCGCCCGGCATATGGGCGAGCGCGCGCTCGGCGGCGCCGAGGTCGCTGCGATGGGCCAGCAGCAGGCTGCCGCTCTGGCGGAAGGGCACCTGCCCCGGCAGGGCGCGCACGATGTCGGGCCACAGGGCCAGCGACTGCCAGCCCAGGGCCGCAACCTGTGCGCCGCCCTGTTCCTGCTCCGCCAGCGGGCTGAGCATGCCGGCTGCTGCGAATGCCGCCGCACCGGTCCCGTCCAGTTTCGGCTCGGGCCCGGCGGCGGCGTCGCAGACGGTCACCGCATGCCCGCCGCGCGCCAGGGCCCAGGCAAACAGGCGCCCGGCCAGGCCGGCGCCCGCGATCACGACGCTGGCCATGGGTCAGGCAGGCTGGATGGGGATGTAGAGCTCGCTGCCGCCCGCGCGGAACTCCTCGCTCTTGGCCCGCATGCCCGCCTGCGCCGTGTCGCCCTCGGCGCCCTGGGCAGGCACCGGCCCGCTGGTGCTGCCCTCCAGCTGCGCGCTGTAGTCGCGCACGTCCTGGGTGATCTTCATGGAGCAGAACTTCGGGCCGCACATGGAGCAGAAGTGCGCCACCTTCGCGCTGTCCTTGGGCAGCGTCTCGTCGTGGAACTCGCGCGCGGTCTCCGGGTCCAGGCCCAGGTTGAACTGGTCCTCCCAGCGAAACTCGAAGCGTGCCTTGGACAGCGCGTCATCACGCGCCCGCGCGGCCGGATGACCCTTGGCGATGTCGGCCGCATGCGCCGCGATGCGGTAGGCCATCAGGCCCTGCTTGACGTCGTCGCGGTCCGGCAGCCCGAGGTGTTCCTTCGGCGTCACATAGCAGAGCATGGCGCAGCCGAACCAGCCGATCATGGCGGCGCCGATGCCGCTGGTGATGTGGTCGTAGCCCGGGGCTATGTCGGTGGTCAGGGGGCCGAGCGTGTAGAAGGGCGCTTCATCGCAATGCTTGAGCTGCTCGGTCATGTTGGCCTGGATCATGTGCATCGGCACATGGCCCGGCCCTTCGATCATGGTCTGCACGTCATGGCGCCAGGCCACCTTGGTCAGCTCGCCCAGCGTGCGCAGCTCGGCGAACTGCGCCTCGTCATTCGCATCCGCCAATGAGCCGGGACGCAGGCCGTCGCCGAGCGAGAAGCTCACGTCATACGCCTTCATGATCTCGCAGATCTCCTCGAAGTGCGTGTAGAGGAAGTTCTCGCGATGGTGGGCAATGCACCACTTGGCCAGGATGGAGCCGCCCCGGGAGACGATGCCGGTGCGGCGCTTGACCGTCATCGGCACGAAGGGCAGGCGCACGCCGGCATGGATGGTGAAGTAGTCCACGCCCTGCTCGGCTTGCTCGATCAGCGTGTCGCGGAACAATTCCCAGCTGAGTTCCTCCGCGACGCCCCCCACCTTCTCCAGGGCCTGGTAGATCGGCACGGTGCCGATGGGCACGGGGCTGTTGCGGATGATCCAGTCCCGCGTGGTGTGGATATTGCGGCCCGTGGAGAGGTCCATCACGGTGTCGGCACCCCAGCGAGTGGCCCAGACCAGTTTCTCGACCTCTTCCTCGATGCCGGAGCTCACCGCGGAGTTGCCGATGTTGGCATTGACCTTCACCAGGAAGTTGCGGCCGATGACCATCGGCTCCAGTTCGGGATGGTTGATGTTGGCCGGCAGGATGGCGCGGCCACGGGCAATCTCGTCCCGCACGAATTCAGGCGTGATGAAGCCGGGGATGCTGGCGCCCAGGCTCTGGCCGCGCAGGCGCTCCTCGCGGTCGGCGTCCGCGCGGTACTCCTTCATCCAGGCCCGGCGTCCGTTCTCACGGATGGCGGCGTACTCCATCTCGGCGGTGATGATGCCACGCCGCGCGTAGTGCATCTGGCTGACATTGGCCCCGCTGCGTGCTCGCCGCGGCTTGCGGGCGAGGGCGCCGCTGAGCGCGCGCAGCGCTTGCTGCTGCGTGGCTTCCCGCAGGCCGTCGTCGAACAGCTGGATGGGGCGTCCCTCGTAGGCCTCGGTATCGCCTCTGGCATCGATCCAGGCAGCGCGCGGTGCGGGCAGCCCCTGCCGTACATCGGTCTCCTGCGCCGGGTCCGTGTAGGGGCCGGAGGTGTCGTAGACGGCGATGCGTTCCCCGTTGGTCAGCGCGATTTCTCGCAGCGGCACGCGCAGACCGGGAAACAGGACGCCCGGCTCATGGGTCTTGCTGGAGGCCGGCAGCGGCGCGCGGCTGGCCGCCAGGCGCTGGTGCACGTCCATCGTGTCGGCCGTGCGCTCAGGCGCGACAGGCTGGGACGGGCGCTGGGAATCGTCAGGCGACGAGGCGGGGGACGGGTGTTGCGACATCAGGCTTCTCCGGGGTGGGGCACCGGAGGCTGAGGCCTGAAGCAGGACGAGGGCGTGGTCGAACGGGGCCCGAGAGCGGCGGGACGCATGGCAGGCGTCCGCCTTCCAGAAGGCGGGCACCCTGCATGGCGACCACGGGGTGCGCTGGGCAGGCTCTTCTTACGCCGGTACGAACCGGATCAAGTTCAGCGGGTCCATGGCTTCTTCGCCATGTCTCAGCCCGTGCCTTTCGGCCCAGGGCTCCCCGGAGCAGGCGGCAAGTATAGGCGGCTCCGCGCTCCACGCTCAAGCCAGGCCGCGCCGATATATCGGCACTCCGCCATGTGGAGACCGTTGTGAAATTTCCGACAACTGCGGCATGGAAGGCACAGCCCCCGGGCAAACACCGAGGAAGGGTCGCCAGGGTGACTTCTTACACTTTGTCGCTGTTCGCCACGGGTTTGCTTACAAAGAAGATCGGCGATCACATCGAGAGGGTGGGAAATCATGAGCAGTCGTTCTTGCAGGGTTATGGGGCCCAGCTGTCTGTCCGTGTGCCTATTGCTGGCAGGGGCCGGCGTGTATGCACAGTCGCCGGGCGCCAGCGCGCCGGGCGCCGCTGCTGCCGCCGATCCGAAGTCGGCACTCAGTGATGTCGAGCGTGCCAAGCGAGATGCCGACAAGGTCTTCCAGTGGATCAAGTTCCACGCCGAGAAGGGCGAGACCAAGAAGGCGGACGGCAAACCCGAGAAGCATGAAGCGAAGGTCGAGGCTCGGCCTGAGGCCAAGCCGCAGGCACAGGTGGTCAAGGTCGCCGCACAGGTGGCCCCAGCCGCGGCAGCGCGCCGACCGGAGACCGACGCGGACGCCAGGACGTTGGTGGCGGTCGAGCCGGCAGGCACTGCCTCGGCCCGCACGGCCACGGTGGCTTCGGCGCCCGCCTTCACGGGCCGCATCCCTGAGGTGATGGGGACGACCTCGCCTTCTCCGTTGCCCGTCGTCGCCGCGCCGCCCCCCCCGGTGCCGCAGTCGGAGCCGGAACCGGCGCCGCTGCCCGAGGAAGAGGCGCCCTTGCGCCTGATCAACAAGGTGGATCCGGAATATCCACGCGCCTTGCTGTCTCAGCAGCGCAACGGCTCGGTCACGGTGAAGTTCATCGTGCAGCCGGACGGATCGGTGGAGTCGGTGGAGGCACTGAAGTCTCCCGACCGCAAGCTCAGTGCCGCGGCCATCGCGGCAGTGAAGCAGTGGCGCTTCGCGCCCGTGACGAAGCCGCGCCCCGTGAGTGTCGAGATCGGGTTCCAAATGGAGTGACCGAGGCCCCCCAGTCGCTTCGCTCCTGCCCCCAAGGGGCGCGTCCCTGAGCTCGGGGCGGCCCTTCGCTCGGGACCGCTGGATGGTGGGCCGCAGTCGCTTCGCGCCTGGGCCCGGGGAGCGCGGGCTTGTGCCCCCCAGTCGCTATCGCTCCTGCCCCCGAGGGGCGCGTCCCTGAGCTTGGGGCGGCCCTTCGCTCGGGACCGCTGGATGGTGGGCCGCAGTCGCTTCGCGCCTGGGCCCGGGGAGCGGAGAGCTTTTGTGCCTCTGTTGTTTCGCGCTTGAGTCCGCGGGCGGGGGGGCGGTGAGGTGGGGAACTGGGGCGGGGGTGTGGGTACTGAGCGGAAGTGCTGGCGGGCTGGATGGCAATGTCGCCGTCACAGCGGCCACATGGTGCCGCTGCCCGCGTCAGGCACGCGTTGCTTGGAGGTGACCATGTTCCCCGTTCCCGTCTCCACGTCCGCCGCCATGTGGGCCGATCATTCCAATACCGATGACATCAGCAGCGCTGCCAGTGGCGCGCACGTCCAGTCGCCCTCAGCAGGCGTGGCGGCCACCGCAGGAGCGCCTCGGCATCGTGTGCCGGGCCAGTCCTATACCGGGTCCATCAATGGCCAATCCCAGGATGTGCAGGCGTTTTTGCAGAGTGACGAGGGAGCAACTGCGCTTGCTTCAATGCAAGAGCAATTGCGTGAACTGGAAATGAAACTGGCGCTGCCGCCCAAGGAACTGCTGGCGCTACGGCTGAAGTGGAAACCCTTGCTGGAAGCGCCGCACCCGGCGAACCCCGAGCAACAGGCCCGGCAAGCCGCATTGCTCGGGCACGGCAAGCGCGCACTCGGCGCCGCATTGCTGTTGCTGCCAGAGATGAATCCGAAACGTCGGAGCATCTCGCTGAACGAGCTGCGGCAGGCACTGAACAAGCCGGGCGCCGATCTGGCCGCCTGCCTCAATCACTTCTGGACCAAGCTGCGGATCAATCACTCGTATCCAGAAAACCAGCCAGGCATTGCTGGCTGCCTGGGAAGAGCCCAGGTGACCGCTCTGCAAGAGTGCATCGCCCCCTACCATGCCAACCCCCAGCACCCCTGCGCCAGCACGTCGCCGGCCGTGCTCGTCCACCAGCTGGCGCTGTACTTCGGCATCATGCCGCGCGACTCAGGTGCGCCCCGGAACTTCCCGCCCATTCCGCCCTTCTCGCCAGACGAATTGGCTCGAATCGCGAGCGACGTGGACAGCAAAGAGCTGATCTACGCGATGCAGATACTGGCGTCCCCCCACGAGGCCGCCAGGCTCACCTGATGAACATCACCGACTGGTCCAGCGGCGTCAAGGTCGCCGCCATGGCATCCAGGAACACGCGCGTGCGCAGCGGCATCAGCCGCCGCTGCGGAAACACCGCCCAGCAGGTGGAAGGCTCCGCGCACCACTGAGGCAGCACGCGCACCAGTTCGCCTTGCTCGACAAAACGCTGCGCGTACTGGTTGCCCACCCAGGTGATGCCCAGGCCCGCACAGGCCATCGACAACAGCATGTCCGGCGCGTTCACCAAAGTACGCCGCTCCGGCACACCCACCCAGGTGCGCTGCTCGTCCGGTGCGCCGTCATGAATGCCGAACAGTCGCCAAGGCAGCGGCTCGCCGCCCCGGCTCAGGATCATCAGCCCATGCATGCTGATCAGCCCCTCCGGCATCTGCGGCTCGCCATGCCGCTGCAGATAGCCCGGTGAGGCATACAGGCCACTGCCGAACATCGCCATCCGGCGTGCCGCCAACTGGCTGTCCGGCGGCAGTTCCCCCATGCGCAGCGCGATGTCGAAGCCCTCGGCAATCAGGTCCACGCGACGCGGCGACAGGTCCAGCTCCAGTTGCACCTCCGGATAGTCCGCCACGAACTGGCTGAGCATCGGCCGCAGCATCTGATGCGCAAAGTCTGCCGGCATGGAGACTCGCAAGCGCCCCGTAGGCCGCTGCTGCCGGTGCAGCGCCAGCGCGAGCGCACCATCGACCTCGCCGGCCAGGGAACGTGCATGCTCCAGCACGCCCTGGCCGAACTCCGTCAGGGTCAGCCGCCGCGTGCTGCGCTGCAACAGCTTTTCTCCCAGCCGCTCCTCCAGCGCCGCAATGCGCCGCGAGACGGTGGACTTCGGCAGGTGCAGCCGTTCCGCCGCCCGGCTGAAGCTGCCAGCCTCCATGACGCGCGCAAACACCAGCAGGTCATCAGCATCCAGACTCATCGCTACCCGCCCTTGACGGCCCATTGTTCTATCAATGGAACAATCTTATCCAAAGCGACGGCTTCTGGTGCTCAGGGCTTCTCAATACAGTGAAGCCATTCCCTCACACCCCTGAGCTACCGGAGAGTCACCATGAACATTCTGCAAATCAATTCCAGCGCCCGCCGCCTGCAAGACGGCCAGGGTTCGGTCTCCACGCTGCTGGCCAACGAAGTGGTCGCTGGCCTGCTGGCTCGCCAACCCGGCGCCAAGGCCACCGTGCATGACCTGTCGGCCAATCCCCTGCCGCCGATGGACGAGACCACCCTGGGCGCCCTGTTCACCCCCGGCGACCAGCGCAGCCCCGACCAGCAAGCCCGCGTGGCGCTGAACGACAGCCTGATCGCCGAGCTGCAGGCCGCCGACGTGGTGGTGCTGGCCGCGCCGATGATCAATTTCGGCGTCAGCTCGCAGCTGAAGAACTGGATCGACGCCGTGGCCCGTGCCGGCGTGACCTTCCGTTATGGTGCCAGCGGCCCTGAAGGCCTGGTCACCGGCAAGAAGGTGATCGTGGTCACCACCCGTGGTGGCGTGCACCGCGGCCAGCCGACCGACAATGTGGTGCCCTACCTCAAGGTGGCGCTGGGCTTCCTGGGCATGACCGATATTGAATTCGTCTACGCCGAGGGCCTGAACATGGGTCCGGAAGCCACGGCCCAGGGCCTGGCCGGTGCCCGCGCCGAAATCGCCGCCGTGCTGGGCTGATCCAGCTCCGCGCGAAGCGCTTGCGGGTCGGACCGCCTCTTCTGGCCGGTCCGGCCCTTTGTTCACAGGAAAGGAAATGCTCATGTCTGCCGTCAAGTCCCCGGATGCCACCGTTGCGATCCCTCGCCAGGTCGAGCGCCTGGTCCAGGGCATGGCCACCAGCGACGGCGCGGGCGTCAAGCTCACCCGCGTGCTGACCCATGATCTGCAGCGGCGGCTTGATCCCTTCCTGATGCTCGATGCCTTTGGCACGGACAACGCCGACGACTACATCGCCGGCTTCCCCGACCATCCGCATCGCGGCTTCGAGACCGTGACCTACATGCTGGAGGGCCGCATGCGCCACCGCGATTCCGCAGGCAACGAAGGCTTGCTGGGTACCGGCGGCGTGCAGTGGATGACCGCCGGGCGCGGCGTGATCCACTCCGAGTTGCCGGAGCAGCAGGAAGGCCGCATGGAGGGCTTTCAGCTGTGGCTGAACCTGCCGGGCCGCGACAAGATGCGCGACCCCTGGTACCGCGACATCCCGGCCACCGAGATTCCCGAGGTGGCGCTGCCGGGCGGCCTGGTGCGTGTGATTGCGGGGGACAGCCACGGCGTGTCCGGTGCCATGCAGCGCGAGACCACCGAACCGCTGTATCTGGACTTTCATCTGCAACCCGGGGCGGCGATCGAGCAGGCCATCCCGACCGGTCACAACGCATTCCTGTATGTCTACCGCGGCGATGTGCGCTTCCAGACCGGCTGCAAGGTGCCGGCCGGCCGCATGGCCATCCTGGCCAACACCCCGGGGGCCGACGGCGTGCGCTTTGAAGCAGGCGAGGAGGGCGCGCGGTTGATCCTGATTGCCGGCAAGCCGCTGAACGAGCCCATTGCCCAGTACGGCCCTTTCGTGATGAACACGGAAGGTGAGCTGCTGCAGGCGGTGCGGGACTTCCAAGCTGGCCGATTCGCCTGAACTGCTTCGCCCGCCGCCCGACTGAAGGTGTTTGTGCACTTCAGGAGGGCGGCCTATGGCGAATCACATCCGGGCCGGGGCGCCATTCCACGGCGCCAGCGCGCTGACCGATCCGGCACAGGTCCCGGCAGGCGCACCGGTTGACGGCAGTCCCCAGACGCAAGGCCTGGCCCTGGCGGGACGGCTTGAACAGGCCTTGTCCCCCAACGTCTTCTTCGACGGCGACCAATCCTTCGCGCTGTTCCGCAACACCGAGCCGGTCGCTTTCGCACGCAGCGAACTGGAGAACGGGCTGGCCTGCCTGGGTGAGCTGCTGGCCGATGTCGACCGACACGGGCAGCTGCAGGACGCGCTGCAACGGCTGCGTCAATCCATGCAGGCCGATCCCGTCCAGGAGGCCGAGATGCTCGGTCACGGCAAGCGCTGGCTGACCGAGCTGCTGCGCATGCTCACCGCCGGCCCACCAGTCCCCCATGGTGATCGCGCATCGATGAGCGACACGCTGGCGCGCGACCTGCACCTGGCCGATCTGAGCCCTGCCGCGGCGCTGGGACATGCACTCGTGTCTCTGCGTGACGCCATGGCCCGAAGCCCCGACGCACACGGCATCCGGTCACTGTTGCACGCCCGGCTGCTGTCGGCGCACATCAAGACGCTGCCTCGGGCGCCCCTGGCTGCCAAGGAACTCGACGCGCAGGTGGCCGACCTGCTCAGTGGCTTCGGATTCCAGCCGCAGGCTGGGCGCGCCACGCAGCCCATGGCGCGCCAGCTGGCTCGCGCATCGGAACTCAATGCGGCGGCCAAGTCTCTTCAGCTTCATCAGGGCACGCAGCTTCTTCTGTTGGCCCACAACATCCTTGGCCGTGTGAAAACCGCCTACGCGGCCAACTGGGACACCGACCCGCCCGCCGCCGGCGTGCTGACCGAGCGCGATGATCGTCGGCTGGACCTGACGCTCAAGGCCTTCAAGACCTCGCTGAACCTGAACATTGCCCGCTTCCTTCAGCCCGCAGGGGTGCCGGCCGGCCCTTCACGACGCTGGGACCTGGACGACTCCAACCGGCTCAGCGACCGGCTGGCCGCCGAGCTGCCGGAGTTCGGCCCCAGCGTGAAGGACGGCCGCGAACCGGCAGCGGACGCGCCAGCCACTGCCAGGCTTCAGGACATCGGCTCGGGTGGCACCGGCGTCTTCAGTGGGGGGACCGACGGCGCCAGCAGGCGAGGGCCGTCATACCCGCGCACCTGACCGAAGACGCCGCCGTCCTCGTGCTGGTTCCATTCGGCCGCGTAGCCGTTCATCTCCTCGCGGGTGCGGCCCACGAAGTTCCACCATAGCAACACCGGCTCGCCAAACGGCGGGCCGCCGAGCAGCAAGGCCCGGCTGCGGCCACCGCCGGAGAGCAGCTGCAAGGACCGGGCGCCCGGGGCCACATAGAGCAGTTGCCCCGGGGTGCTGGCACCTGCGTCCTCATCCCCCACCTTCACTGCGAGCGAACCCTCCAGCACCATCAGTCCGTATTCGAAGTCGGGGTGCAGCAGGATCTCGGCTTGTGCGGCACTGCCCGCCGTGAGGTCCATGCCCAGCAGCGGCGTGTGGCTGGGCACGGGGGAGCGGTGACCGGCAAACTCGCCCATCAGCAGCATCGTGTCGAAGCCGCCAGTGCGAAAGCCCGGCAGCGACGGAAAGTGCTCGAAAGCCGGCGGGCCATGACGCACCGCATCCGGCAGTGCGATCCACAGCTGGGCCAGCTGCAGCCGCGGGCTGAGGGACTCTTCCGAATGACTGATGCCGCGCCCTGCCGTCATCAGGTTCACCTGGCCAGGCCGCAGCACTTGTTCGGAGCCGAGGCTGTCCCGGTGCAGCACCTCGCCTTCGATCAGCCAGCTGAAGGTCTGCAGTCCTGTGTGGGGGTGCGGCCCCACCCGCATGGGATGCTCGGGCGCCAGGTCCGCCGGGCCGGCATGGTCCAGAAAGCACCACGCACCGACCATGCGGTGCCTGGGAGTTGGCAGGGCGCGCCGGATGGTGAGGCCACCGACATCGCCCAGGTGGGCTTGCAGGCGTTCCCACCGGGCGGGCGTGAAATCGGGGTCCAGGCTCATGGATGAGCTCCTTGTGCAAGGTCGTCGAGGATGGGGCAGTCGGGCCGGTCGTCGCCGTGGCAACAGTCGGCCAGCTCGGCCAGGCTGCGCCGCATGGCCTGCATCTCTGCCATTCGGCGGTCCAGATCGGCAATGTGCGCCTGTGCAATGCGTTTGACATGGGCGCTTGCGCGGCGCCGGTTTTGCCACAGGGCCAGCAGTTCCGCAATCTCGGCCATCGAAAAACCCAGATCGCGGGCCCGGCGGATGAAGCGCAAGGTGTGGACCTCGCGCTCGCCATACAGCCGGTAGCCCGCGTCGGTACGGGCCACCGGGGGCAGCAGGCCCAGCTGTTCATAGTGGCGCAGCATCTTGGGCGACACGCCAGACCGCTGCGCGGCCTCGCCGATCGTCCAGGTGCCGAGCCCCGTCGTGCCAGTCATGGCTCAATTCCCTTCCACCGTTTCAGCAGCAGGGCATTGCCCAGCACGGACACGCTGGACAGCGCCATCGCCGCGCCCGCGATCACCGGGCTCAAGAGACCCAGGGCAGCGAGCGGGATGCCCAGCAGGTTGTAGACAAAGGCCCAGAACAGGTTCTGGCGGATCTTGCGCACCGTGGCGCGGGAGATGGCGATGGCCTGCGCCACCAGGCGAGGGTCTCCGCGCATGAGCGTCATGCCGGCCGTCTCCATCGCCACGTCGGTGCCGCCGCCCATGGCCATGCCGACATCCGCCGCGGCCAAGGCCGGCGCGTCGTTGATGCCGTCGCCCACCATGGCCACGTGCGCGCCGGCAGCGCGGAATTCGGCAATCAGGCGCGCCTTGTCTTCCGGCATCAGTTCAGCCCGCGTGTCGTCCAGCCCGAGTGCGCGGCCCACCACTTGCGCCGCGGCGCGGTTGTCTCCGCTGAGCATCACGGTGCGCAGGCCCATCTCGCGCAGCAGGCGGATCGCGTCCTGCGACTGCGGCTTGAGCTGGTCGCCGAAGGACAGCAGCGCCAGCGGTTGCGGCGCCTGTCCAGGGCGACGCTCGGCCAGCCACGAGACGGTCATGCCCTGCGCATGGGCGTCCGCAGCCGACGACGCCAGCGCGTCCGCCGGGGTGCCCAGGCTCAGCAGCCAGTGCGCGCTGCCGAGCAGCAGGTCGCGCCCCTCGACCTGGCCTTCGATGCCCCGGCCAGGGACGGCCCGCAGCCCGGACGCAGGTCTCGGGGCCAGTCCGCGGGCATTTGCGGCTTCCCGCACGGCGCGGCCGAGCGGATGTTCGCTGCCCTGCTGGAGCGCCGAGGCGAGTTGCAAGGCGCTGTCCTCGTCCAGGCCATTGAAGGGCGTGATGCCGCCCAGGTGGGGCCGGCCCTCGGTCAAGGTGCCGGTCTTGTCGAAGACGACCATGGTGACGCCCCGCGCCTGTTCCAGCGCCTGGGCATCCTTGATCAGCAGCCCGTGGCGCGCCGCCACGCCGGTGCCCACCATGATCGCGGCTGGCGTGGCCAGCCCCAGCGCGCACGGGCAGGCAATCACCAGGACGGCCACCGCATGGATCAGTGCCTGCCCCCAGTCACCGGTCGCCATGCCCCATGCGATCAGGGTCAGTGCGGCGATGCCGATCACCACCGGCACGAACACTGCGCTCACCTGGTCCACCAGCCGCTGGATGGGCGCCTTGCGTGCCTGGGCGCTTTCCACGAGCCGCACGATGCGCGACAGCGTGGACTCCGCGCCGAGCGCCGAGACCGTGACAAGCAGCAGGCCTTCGCCGTTGACCGCGCCACCCACCACGCGGTCACCGACCGAGCGCGACACGGGCAGGCTTTCGCCGCTGATCATCGATTCGTCAACCAGGCTGTGCCCTTCCTGGATGTGGCCGTCCGCCGGGATCCGCTCCCCCGGCCGGATGACCAGCAGGTCACCCAGGCGCAGCTGCGCCAGCGGCAGTTCCAGGTCGCTACCCTCGCGGCGGACGCGGGCGGTGTCCGGGCGCAAGGCCTTCAAGGCGGCCAGGGCCCCAAGGGTCTGCCGCTTGGCACGGGCCTCCAGCCATTTGCCCAGCAGCACCAGCGTGATGACGACGGCGGAGGACTCGAAGTACAGCGCCGGGTGATGCGGCGTGATGATGAGGCTCACCAGGCTCAGTCCGTAGGCCGCCGAAGTGCCCAGCGCCACCAGCAGATCCATGTTGCCGCTGCGGTCCTTCAGTGCGGCCCATCCAGCCCGGTAGAAGCGGGCGCCGAGCCAGAACTGCACGGGGGTGGCGAGCAGCCACTGCCACCAGCCGCCCAGCATCCAGTGCCGGCCGAGGAGCAGGCCCACCATCGGCAGGACCAGCGGCGCGGACAGCAGCGCGGCCACCACCACCGGCCAGCCGGACGCCGACCACGCCGGGCCAGCCGGCGCGGCAGCGGCCGCCTCGGCCGGAAGGCTGGCGCGGTAACCCGCCTTGGCCACCGCCGCCGTCAGAGCCGCCACGTCCACGCCGCGCAGCATCCGGATCTGCGCAGTCTCCGTGGCCAGGTTGACCTCCGCACTCTCCACGCCCGGCACCCGCGTCAGCGCGCGTTCCACGCGCCCCACGCAGCTGGCGCAGGTCATGCCGCCAATGGACAGCTGCAGCGTCTGCTCCGGCACCTCAAAGCCGGCAGCGCTGACGGCGGTCTTGAGTGCGGCCCTGAGGGCGGATACCGACTCGGGGCGGTCCGCCTGGACCGTCGCACTTTCGGTTGCGAGGTTGACCTCGGCGTCCACCACCCCAGGCACGGATTTCAGGCGTTTTTCCACGCGCCGCACGCAGCTCGCGCAGGTCATGCCCTGGATGGGCAGGCGCAGCTCCAGAGGCGCGGCGCCACCCGCGGGGGAGGGGAGGGAGGTGGAGGTGTTCATGACGTCAGTCTCAAGCTTGCCATGATGGGAAGGTCAAGGCCATGCCCTGTTCGGGAGAGGGTTGTGCAGCCTTGCGGCACCGGGCCCTTGACCTTGCCACCGTGGAAAGGTTTAGGCTTGCGAAACCGTCATCTGGCTGCGCTAAGGCGAGCGGATGACGTGTGTCCCAAGATTCTGAGAGGTCAGACCATGTATGAATTCAAGCTACCCGACATGAGCTGCGGCCACTGTCTGGCCACCGTGACCGATGCGCTCAAGCAGGCCGACGCGAAGGCTGACGTGCAGGTCAGCCTGGAGCAAAAGACGGTCAAGGTGAACAGCGCGCTGGAGCGGCAGCAGCTGGCGGACGTGCTGATCGAAGCGGGCTATCCGCCGGCGGATTGAACCTGCGCCCCGCCTCCCGGCAGGGCGCGATGCCAGCCTCCGCCGCACGGCGGGGCTGGGACGCTCAGGCCTTCTTCAAGGCCTCGGTATCGAACGGCAGCTGACGCAGCCGCTTGCCGGTCGCGGCAAAGATCGCATTGGCCACCGCCGGTGCGATGGGCGGCGTCCCGGGCTCGCCGATGCCACCGGGCGCCTGTGTGCTCTCGACGATGTGCACATCCACCTTGGGCATCTCGTTCATGCGCAGCACGGGGTAGTCGTGGAAGTTGCTCTGCTCCACCTTCCCGTCCTTGAAGCTGATGCGGCCATACAGCGCCGCCGACAGCCCATACACCACCGCGCCTTCGATCTGACGCGCAATGGTCTGCGGATTCACCGTCTGGCCGCAATCCACGGCGGCCGTGACCCTGTGGACGCGGATGCTGCCATCGTCCGCCACGGACACCTCCGCGACCTCCGCAACGAAGGTGCCGAAGCTCTCCGCCACGGCCAGCCCCCGGAAATGCCCCTTGGGTGCGGGCGAGGCCCAGCCGGCCTTGGCGGCGGCGAGTTCCAGCACCCCCTTGGCCCGCGGCTGCTTGTCCAGCAGGGCCAGGCGGTACTTCAACGGGTCGGCCTTGGCCGCATGGGCCAGTTCGTCGATGAAGCTTTCGATGAAGAAGGCATTTTGCGAATGGCCGACCGACCGCCAGAACCATACCTGCGGGCCGGGCTCGGCTCGGCCATAGGCGATGCGCTGGTTCGGGATGCTGTAGGGATGATCCGCCAGGCCCTCGACGGCCATGCTGTCCACGCCGCTCTCCGGGATCTTCATGAAGCCAGAAGCCGCCATGATGGACGGGCTGGCGACCTCGGCCTTGAGCTGGGAGGGACGGCCCTGGTCGTCCAGCGTGGCAGCAAACCGTACGCGTGACGTGGGCCGATAAAAGCCCGCGGCCATGTCATCCTCGCGCGCATAGATCAGCTTGACCGGGCTGCCACTGATCTTGGAGAGCAGCGTCGCATCAATGGTGAAGTCCGGCGCGAAGCGGCGGCCAAAGCCCCCGCCCAGCAGCATCGTGTTCACCTTGACCTTGGCGGGCGTGACCTGCGCCACCTGTCCAAGAATGCCCTGCGCAGGGCCCTGGCTCTGGGTGCCGGCCCAGATGGTGACCGAGTCCCCTTGCACCCAGGCCAGGCAGTTCAGCGGTTCCATGCAGGCATGCGCCAGGTAGGGCACGTCGTACTGGGCCTCGATGCGCGCGGCGGCGGCGTCGCTGGCCAGGCTGCCCTCTTCGCGGGCGACGGCCTTGGCCTCTTTGAGACCTTGATCCAGGGCGGTGGACACCTTGGCCTGGGAAAGGTCGGCATGCGGGCCCAGATCCCATTCCACGGCCAGGGCATCCCGGCCCTGACGCGCGGCCCAGTAGCCGTCGGCCAGCACCGCGACACCGGACGGCAGCGTGATGACCTTGCGCACGCCCGCTACGGCCTTGGCCTTGCTTTCGTCAAAGGCCTTGGGTTTGGCGCCGGCGATGGGTGCGCGCGCCATGACCGCCACCAGCATGCCATCCACATGCGCGTCGATGCCGAACTTGGCCGTGCCGTTGATCTTGGCGGCGCTGTCCAGGCGCCTGGTGGGCTTGCCCATGATGCGGAAGTCCTTGCGGTCCTTCAGCACCGGTTGCTCGGGCACCGGCATGGTGGCCGCCGCTTGCACCAGCGAGCCGTAGCTGGCCTTCTTGCCGGCGGGGCCGATGACAAAGCCGCGTTCGGTGCGCAGCGTGCTGGCGGGCACCTTCCACTGCTGGGCCGCGGCGGCCACCAGCATCTGGCGGGCCGCGGCGCCGGCCTGGCGCACGGGCGTCCAGTGGGCTCGCACGGTGGTGCTGCCGCCGGTGGCCTGCATGCCAAACATCGGGTTGTTGTAGGCCTGGTCGACCGGGGCCTGCTCGACGCTGACCAGCGACCAGTCGGCATCCAGCTCTTCAGCCACCATCATCGGGATGGCCGTGAGCACGCCCTGGCCCATCTCGGCCGAGCCGCAGATGACGGTCACCCGGTTGTCCGGCGTGATGCGCAGCCAGGCGTTGGGCGCGAAGGTGTTGGTGGCCGCGCCCGGCGCGGCGGCGCTGGCTTGAGCCTGCGCCAGGCGTCCGCCGACCAGGGGCAGGGTGAACGACAGGCTCAGCGCAGCGCCGCCCTTGAGCAGCGCGCGACGGGTGGGGGCGCCTGTGGGTGCGCCGGTGGTGGCGAAGGTGTCGGTGCTCATCTCAGCCTCCCTTGGCCAGTTGCGTGGACGCATCATGGATGGCCGCGCGGATCTGGTTGTAGGTGCCGCAGCGGCAGATGTTGCCGCTCATGGCGTTGTCGATGTCCGCATCCGAGGGCTTGCGATTGCCGGCCAGCAGGGCCGAGGCGCTCATGATCTGGCCGCTTTGGCAGTAGCCGCACTGCGGCACGTCAATCTTCAGCCAGGCGTACTGCACGGCCTTGCCGGCGGGCGTTGCGGCAACGCCTTCGATGGTGGTGACCTTCTTGCCGGCCGCCGCTTCCAGCGGGGTCTGGCAGGAGCGCACGGGCTGGCCGTCCAGATGCACCGTGCAGGCGCCGCACAGCGCCATGCCGCAACCGAACTTGGTGCCGGTGAGCTGCAACTGTTCGCGCAAGGCCCACAGCAGGGGCATCTGCGGGTCCGCGTCCAGCGAGACCGGCGTTCCATTGACCGTCAGCTTGATTGTCATGACTCTCCTCCGGGGGGACATGCCACGGTCGTTCCAGTCCCGGATGGGCGCCGGCGCCGGGGCGAAGGTGGGAGAGCGTAGCGCGAATCTCCCGGGCGCGTTTGCCCGATCCTACGGACGGGTTGCGCTTTCGCCCAGGCGCAGTGGCTTCGTCACTCCTTGGCGACGGCTTCCACCTGGATGCGCAGGTTCACGTCCATCTTGAAACCCCAGTCCTTGCCGGCGCCAAGGCCGAACTCGTCGCGCTTGAAGCTGCCCGAGGCATCGGCGCCGCAGAAATCGCGCTTGTTCATCGGATGCGGCATGCACTTGAGCTGGTGGATGGCCAGCGTCATGGGGCGAGTCTGGCCATTGAGCGTCAGATCTCCCACGACCTGGGTGGGGATGCCGCCCTTCACGCCGTCGAAGCGGCCCTTGAAACTGGCGCTGGGATGCTCGGCCACATTGAAGAAGTCCTTGCCGGTGGCCCAGGCGTTCATGGCGGGCAAACCGAAGTCGATGCTGGACAAGTCCATCTTCACCTCAACGCTGCCTGCGCCGGTGGCCTTGTCGTAGACGATGGTGCCGGCGTTCTTGTTGAGCTTGCCGCGCCAGTACGACATGCCCATGTGATCGGCCTCGAAGCTCGGATAGGTGTGGCTGGGGTCGATCTCGTAGGTCGTGGGCGCGGCGTGGGCCGCGACGGACAACAGGGAACAGGCAAGCAGCAGCGATTTCATGGGGGTCCTGATGAGCAGCCAAGGGAACGCCGCCTGGGATCAGGGGCGTGCGAACGGATGGCATCATCCCCAGACATTGGGGTCTGGTGCAAGCGGCACAACACCAGGGTGTGCCTGTGGCGCTGCGCTTCGGCCCGAACGCCGTGCCGCCAGGGGTGGCTGTGCGCCGCCCTGGGGCGGCTTCAGGGCCGGGCGGCGTTGCCTGAGCCGGGCTGGGCCACCACTCCGATCGGAATGACGCGCGAACCCACCGGCGTGGCGCCTTCTTCCCGCGCCGGTGCGGAGGCGGCCGCCTGCCTGGCGGCGGCTGCCTTGGCCGAGGTGTTGGCGCGAGCGGCCGCAAACATGTCCGCGGCGCCCTGGCGGGCCTTGGAAGCGTAGAACACCCCCGCCACGGCCAGGACAAGCGCCGCAATGCCGGCCACGACTTTGATGGGGGAAATCTGCTGGATCACGGGGTGAATTCTATGTCGGCGCACCGCTGGCGGCCTGCAGCGCGTCGGCCACCTGCGCCTTGAGGCGACGCAAGGCCTGCAGTTCCTGGTCGGGCGCCTGCAGGGCCGGCCACAGCAGGGCCACCAGGTCGCGCGCGGCGCTGTCCACCTGGATCTCGCGCCCGGCGATGATCACTTCCCACAGCATGTGTTCCATCGGGCCGAACACCAGCGAACGCAGCAGGCGCAGCGGGATGTCCTGCCGCACTTCGCCGGTGGCCTGGCCACGCGACAGCAGGTCCATCAGAGGTGCGGTGTAGCGGCGCTGGAGTTCGACAAACGCCGCGCCGAACGATTGCCCGTCATCGTGGCTGAGCGTCAGGGTGGCCTCCCGCTTGCGGCCCTCGGAGAGCACCAGCTCGCACAGCCCGGTGCCCTGGATCAGGAACAGCCGCAAATGGGTATGGACCACGAACTCCAGCTGGTCCCGGATGGGGCGCTCCCGCGGCAAGCCGCTGTCGATCGTCGCGATGATCTCGTCGTACCAATCCCCGATCACCCGCATGCACAGCTCGCGCTTGCCGCGGAAGTAGGTGAAGACGGTGGCCTCCGACACGCCCAGCCGCTGCGCGATCTCGGTGGTGGTGGCACGCTCGTAGCCCCGCTCGGCAAAGACGGCGCGGCTTTCCCGCAGGATGTCTCGCACCCGCTGCTCCGCCTTGGCGCTGACCGGCGAGCGGCGCTGCGAGGGCAGCCCTGCTGCCGCCGGCGCGGCGGCTTTCGAAGTGCGGGAAGGGGCGTTGAGCGTCATGGAAGCCGCATTGTGATGAGTTATTGAGTCCGGCTCAAGTGTTCTTGTTGGCCGGCGCCTTCTCGCTTATGCTTCGCGCCTTGTCCGGTTGCCGTGACCGCGGCACCGAAGGTGCGGTGCTCGCCCACCCGGCGTGGCATCCATGAATTGAGCCCCACTCATAAAGCCGCCCATCCGCCACGGCAGGATGGCGGCGCCCAGGAGACTTCATGCCCGTGCTGTCCACCCAGCTCAACGCCCGCTCGGCCGAGTTCAAGAGCAATGCGGCCGCCATGCGCGCCTTGATCGACGACTTGAACGCCAAGCTGGCCGTCATCGCGCAAGGCGGCGGCGAGGCCGCGCGTGCCAAGCACGTGGCGCGCGGCAAGCTGCTGCCGCGTGACCGGGTGGAAATGCTGCTGGACCCTGGCACCCCTTTCCTGGAAATCGCGCCGCTGGCGGGCCTGGATATGTATGACAACGCGGCGCCGGGCGGCGGCGTCATTGCCGGCATCGGCCGCGTGTCGGGCGTTGAATGCGTGATCGTGTGCAACGACGCCACGGTCAAGGGAGGCACCTACTACCCGATCACGGTGAAGAAGCACCTGCGTGCCCAGGAGATCGCCGACCAGAACCGGCTGCCATGCCTGTACCTGGTGGATTCCGGTGGCGCCAACCTGCCCAACCAGGACGAGGTGTTCCCTGACCGTGATCATTTCGGTCGCATCTTCTTCAACCAGGCCAACCTGTCCGCGAAGGGCATCCCGCAGATCGCGGTGGTGATGGGTTCCTGCACGGCAGGCGGCGCCTATGTGCCGGCGATGAGCGACGAAACCGTGATCGTGCGCAACCAGGGCACGATCTTCCTGGGCGGCCCACCGCTCGTGAAGGCGGCCACGGGGGAGGTGGTCAGCGCGGAGGATCTGGGCGGCGGCGATGTGCACACCCGGCTGTCCGGGGTGGCCGACCATCTGGCCGAGGACGACACCCATGCGCTGGCCATTGCGCGTCAGTCCGTCGCGCGGCTGAACTGGCGCAAGCAGGGGGAGCTGCAGCTCCAGCCGGCCCGTGCCCCGCTGCATGACCCCGGCGAGCTGCATGGCGTCATTCCGACCGACACGCGCAAGCCCTTCGACGTCAGGGAGGTGATTGCGCGCCTGGTCGATGGCAGCGAGTTCGACGAATTCAAGGCGCGCTACGGCAACACGCTGGTATGCGGCTTTGCCCATATCGAAGGCATGCCTGTGGGCATCGTCGCCAACAACGGCATTTTGTTCGCCGAGAGCGCCAACAAGGGCGCCCACTTCATCGAACTGTGCTGCCAGCGCAAGGTGCCGCTGGTCTTCCTGCAGAACATCACTGGTTTCATGGTCGGCCGCAAGTACGAGAACGAGGGTATTGCCCGGGCCGGCGCCAAGATGGTGACCGCGGTGGCCTGCGCCCAGGTGCCCAAGTTCACCGTCATCATTGGCGGCAGCTTTGGCGCGGGCAACTACGGCATGTGCGGACGGGCCTATTCGCCCCGCTTCCTGTGGATGTGGCCGAATGCGCGCATCTCGGTCATGGGCGGTGAGCAGGCCGCCTCGGTGCTGGCCACGCTGCGCCGCGATGGTATCGAGGCCAAGGGCGGGCAATGGACGGCGGACGAGGAAGAGGCCTTCAAGTCTCCTATCCGCGCGCAGTACGAATCGCAGGGGCACCCCTACTACGCGAGTGCGCGGCTGTGGGATGACGGCGTGATTGATCCGGCTGACACGCGCCGCGTCCTGGCGCTGGGCCTGTCGGCCTCGCTGAACGCGCCCGTGCCGGAGACGCGCTTCGGCGTGTTCCGCATGTGACCGGCATGTCCGTCGCAGCCTGAGCGCCGATGAAAGCCCGTCACCCGCGTGTGTCCGTCCCGGCCGGTTTCCGGGCGGGGGCGAGTCTGCTCGCTTGCCTGTGCCTGGCGCTGCCGGCGCTGACGCTGGCGCAGGCGCCCGGCGCACCGGACGCACCCGCCGTGCAGGGCGGGCGCAGCGTGCCAGTCAGGACGGCCGACCCCTGGGCGCCAGACCTGCGCGAGCGCATCGAGCATGTACCGGCGCGGGTGCTCGATTCCCAAGGACGCGCGGTGGCCGCCGAGTTGCCGGTGACGGTCTTTCGCCCGGCCGGGCCGGGGCCGTTCCCGCTGGCCGTGATCAATCATGGACGCGACGGACGTCAGCGCGCCAGCTATGCACGCCAGCGCTACGAGTCCGCGGCCCGGTATTTCGTGCGCAAGGGTTATGCCGTGGCCGTGCCCATGCGCCTGGGTTATGGCGAGCTGGCGGCCGTGGGCGATCCGGAAGCCAGCCTGAGCTGCGACCAGCCGCGCTATACCGCCGCACTCAACGCCGCCGGTCAGGAAATCGCGGCGGTGCTGCGCTTCATGGCGGGCCAGTCGGACATCGACATGTCACGCACCGTGCTGGTCGGGCAGTCGGTGGGCGGGCTCGCTGCCCTGGCGGCGCTGCCAGCGCTGGCAGCGCCGCATGATCCGGCCGCTGGCGGCACCCAGGTGCTGGCCGTCATCAATGTGTCGGGAGGCCACGGCGGCCGTCCCGACCATCCCGGCCAGCCCTGCCGCCCCGATCTGCTCAAGCAGGAACTGGCGCGGCTGGGCAGCCTGCAGCGTGCGCCGGGCCAGCCCGTGCCCACGCTTTGGCTGTATGCCGAGAACGACCGCTTCTTTGGCAGCCGCTGGCCCCAGCAGTGGGCCCAGGCCTATCGGGACGCCGGCGGGGGCGCGGTGTGGACCTTGCTGCCCGCCGTCGGCCAGGACGGCCACCGCCTCTTCACCGATGCCAACGACGCCTGGCAGCCGGTGGTCGATCACTTCCTGCGCGCCCTGGGCGTCGAGATTCCCGGGGCGCTGCCGTATCCGCCTGATGACGACCCTGGCAGGGGCCATGTCGACGACCCCTCGGCACTGCCCGTGTCCGCCCCTGAACTGCATCGCCTCTACCGCGCCTTCCTGGCCGCCCCGCTGCCGCGCGCCTTTGCCATGAACGGCCAGTCCCGCTCGGCCTATGCCACGGGCGACGATGCGCAGTCGCGCGCCCTGGCGCGCTGCGAGGAAGGTGCCCAGGCAGAGGCTTCCTGCCGCCTCTACGCGGTCAACCGCACTGTTGTCTGGAGTCAACCATGACGCTTCCCACCCTGCCGTCCCCCACCGCGCTGCGGGTCTCGCGCGAAGGCGCCGTGGCCCGGGTCACCCTGGCCCGGCCGGAGGTGCGCAACGCCTTCAACGACACCGTCATCCAGGAACTCACCGAGGTGTTCGAGGCGCTGGGCCAGGACGCCACGCTGCGCGCGGTGGTGCTGGCCGCCGAGGGCAAGGCCTTCTGCGCGGGGGCCGACCTGAACTGGATGAAGGCGATGGCTGGTTACAGCTGGGAGGACAACCATGCGGATGCCTCCCGCCTGGCGCACATGCTGTGGACGCTCTACCGCTGCCCGGTGCCCATCATTGCTGCCGTGCAGGGCGACGCCTATGCGGGCGGCGTAGGCCTGGTGGCCGTGTGCGATGTCGTCGTTGCGGCCGACACGGCGGGGTTCTGCCTCTCCGAGGCGAAACTCGGCCTGCTGCCCGCCACCATCAGCCCTTATGTGGTGCGAGCGCTCGGCGAGCAGGCTTCGCGGCGATACTTCGTCACCGCTGAACGCTTCTCCGCGGCCGAGGCACACCGCCTGGGCCTGGTGCACGAGTTGGCCACCGCCGACACGCTGGAAGAGAAGGTGCAGGCCCTGTGCGCCGCATTGGTTGCCAATGGGCCGACGGCAGTGCGGGCCTGCAAGCGCCTGGTGCAGGATGTCGCCCACGCGCCCATCACGCAGGAGCTGCGTGCCGATACCGCCCGCCGCATCGCCGACATCCGCGCCGGCGCGGAAGGGCGCGATGGCGTGCAGAGCTTCCTCAACAAGTCCCGCCCTGGATGGCTGGACTGACACCGGTCTGGCCGTTCCCCCGTTTTCCGATCACCCGATTCCCCGTATTCCCGTCCCACCTGCCCATGTCCGAAGCAGTACAACAAGACTGGCAACGCCGCAGCCTTCGCGCGGTGTGGCATCCCTGCACGCAGATGGCGCGTGCCGAACGCGTCCCGCCCCTGCCCATTGCCAAAGGCCAGGGGCCCTGGCTGTTCGACCATCAAGGCCGCCGCTATTTCGACGCCAACAGCTCCTGGTGGGTCAACCTCTTCGGCCATGCCGACCCGGCCCTGAACGAGGCCATCAAGCACCAGCTCGACACGCTGCCCCACGTGATGCTGGCCGGCTGCACCCATGAGCCGGCGGTGCGGTTGGCCGAGCGCCTGTCGGCCCGCACGGCCGGGGTGCTGGGCCACTTGTTCTTCGGCAGCGACGGCGCCAGCGCGGTGGAGATCGCGCTCAAGCAGAGCTTTCACAGCTGGCGCAACCGCGGGCGCGACGACAAGCGGGAGTTCGTCTGCCTGCGCAATGGCTACCACGGCGAGACCATCGGCGCGCTGGCCGTGACCGACGTGGCCATCTTCCGGGATGCCTACGACCCGCTGCTGATGCGCTCGCACATCGTCGCATCGCCCGATCAGCGCCTGGGCAACGAGCAGGCGGCGCTGGACGAGACGCGTGCGCTGCTGGGTGAACGGTCCAGCCACATTGCCGCCGTGATCGTCGAGCCGCTGGTGCAGGGCGCGGCCGGCATGGTGATGCATTCGCCGACCTACCTGCGCAGCCTGCGCCGCCTGTGCCGGGAATTCGACGTGCACCTGATCGCCGACGAGATCGCCGTGGGCTGTGGCCGCACCGGCACCTTCTTCGCCTGGGAGCAGGTGGGTGCCGGTCCGGCCCCGATGACGGGAGACGATTGGCCCGACTTCCTCTTGCTGTCCAAGGGCATCACCGGGGGCACCATGCCTTTGTCGCTGGTGCTCACCACCGACGAGGTCTACCAGGCCTTCTGGTCGGATGACGTGGCTCGCGGCTTCCTGCATTCGCACAGCTACACCGGCAACCCGCTGGCTTGCGCCGCCGCCAATGCGGTGCTGGACCGGTTCGATGCCGGTCAGCTGGCCAGCAACCAGCAGCAAGCGGCGTCGCTCACGGCCGCGTTCGCGCCGCTGGCGGCGCATTCCCAGGTGGCCCACCTGCGCCAGCGCGGCACCATCCTGGCTTTTGATGTCACGACGCCGGTAGCGCGCTTTGCCGAACGCTTCCACCTGGCCGCGCGCCAGCATGAGCTGCTGATTCGCCCGATCGGCCAGACGGTCTACCTGATGCCGCCCTATCTCATTGACGATGAGGTGGCCAGCTTCCTGGCCACCGCGGTACAGGCGACCCTGCAGGAGGTGCTGCATGCTGATTGAGCACCTGCAAGGCAAGCTGGACGAACTCCAGGCGCAGTCCCTGACCCGCTTCACCCGTGTAGCCGAGACCGGCACGGCGCCGCGTCAGGTCGTGCGGGGGGCCGATGGCCAGGCGCGCGAGCTGCTCATGTTCTGCAGCAACGACTACCTGGGGTTGGCCGCCCACCCGGCGATTGCCAAGGCCCTCTCGGAAGGCGCGCAGATCTATGGCGGCGGCGCCGGGGCATCGCCGCTGGTGAGCGGACATTCCCGCGCTCACCATGACGTGCAGGCGCAGCTGGCCGAGTGGTTCTCTCCATGGATTCCAGAGGCACGGGCCATCGGCTTTTGCACCGGCTACATGGCCAACCTGGCGGTAGTGGCGGCACTGGGCGACGCCCATGCGGAGATCTTCAGCGAAACGCTGAACCACGCCTCGCTCATCGACGGCACACGCCTGGCCAAAGCCAAGGTGACACGCTATGCCCACCTGGACCTGCGGGAGCTGCGCGGGCAGCTGGCAGCCAGTGGCGCCCGCATCAAGCTCATCGTCACCGATGCGGTGTTCAGCATGGATGGCGACATCGCCCCGCTGCCGGGGCTGCTGGCGCTGGCCGAGGAATTCGACGCCTGGCTGATCGTGGACGATGCGCACGGCTTCGGGGTGCTGGGCGCCGGCGGAGCCGGTTCGCTGGAGTATTTCGGCCTGCGCAGCGAACGGCTCATCCTGATGGGCACGCTGGGCAAGTCGGCAGGTCTTTCCGGCGCCTTCGTGGTGGCCCACAAGACCATCACCGAGTATTTGCTGCAGGCGGCGCGCAACTACATCTTCTCCACCGCCTCGCCGCCGGCCGTCGAGCACGCCTTGCTCACCAGCTTCGCGCTCATCCGGGGCAGTGAAGGCCGCGCGCGGCGCGAGCAGCTCGAACGTCTGCAGGCCCGCTGGCGCCAAGGCATCAAGGCGCTGCTGGACCGGCATCCGGGCCTGCCCTGGCGGCTGACCGAGTCCAGCACGCCCATCCAGCCCTTGATCGTGGGCGGAAATGCCGAGGTCATGGCGCTCGCCGCAGCCCTGGAGGCTGAGGGCCTTCGCGTGCCGGGCATTCGCCCCCCCACCGTGCCCAAGGGGGAGGCGCGGCTGCGCATCACCTTGTGTGCCACCCACTCGGAGGCGGATGTGGACCGCCTCATTGCTGCGCTGGAGGCCTGCGCATGATCGCCCCATTCCCAGGCTTTTTCATCACCGGCACCGACACGGAAATCGGCAAGACCTGCATCACGGCCGGCCTGACATATGCCTTCCAGCAGCTCGGACGCCGGGTGGCGCCCGTGAAGTCGCTGGCGGCGGGGCAGACCCTTTCGCCCGATGGCACCTGGGTCAATGAAGATGTGGCCCAGCTCCACGCCGCCCAGACGCTGGGGCTGCGCACCGAAGAAGTCGGCCCGCTGCAGTTTCGCGAGCCCTGCGCGCCGCATATCGCGGCCCGTCTGGAGAACCGTCGCATCGACCGCGAGGCCCTGCTGGCCGCCATCGCCGCCACCGCCGCCAAGGCCGACCTGACGCTGGTGGAAGGCGTTGGCGGTTTCCGCGTGCCGCTCACGGACACCTGGGACACGGCCGATCTGGCGGTGGACCTTGGGCTTCCCGTCGTGCTGGTCGTCGGCCTGCGCCTGGGCTGCATCAACCACGCCCTGCTGACGGCGGAGGCCGTGCGGGCCCGCGGCCTGCGCCTGGCGGGCTGGGTGGCCAATACGGCCGACCCGCACCAACCCCATGTGGCGGACAATCTGTCCGCACTGAGCGCACGCCTGGACCCGATCGCGGGCGGGCCGTGCTGGGGACATGTCCCCCGTTTGACCGATCCCTCTCCCGCGGCCGTGGCCGCGCACCTGCAGCAGCCGCTGCTGCTGAACGCCTTGAAAGCATGACGATGAAGCAGACCGTCAACCAGATCCAGACGCTGACGCCCACCACCGACGAGCAGCGTCGCAATGCCAAGCCGTGGACGGTGAACGAGATCGCAGCCCTGTTCGAGCTGCCGTTCAACGACCTGCTTTTCCGTGCCCAGCAGGTGCACCGTGAGCACTTCGATCCGAATGCGGTGCAGCTCTCCACGCTGCTGTCCATCAAGACCGGCGGCTGCGAGGAAGATTGCAAGTACTGCCCGCAGTCCGCGCACTTCGACACCGGCCTCAAGGCTGAAAAGCTGATTCCGCTGCAAGAGGTGCTGGAAGCCGCGCGCGCGGCCAAGGCCAGCGGCGCCACGCGCTTTTGCATGGGCGCCGCCTGGCGTTCGCCCAAGGAGCGTCACCTGGAGGCCATCGGCGAGATGATTTCCGAGGTCAAGGCCATGGGCCTGGAGACCTGCCTGACCGCCGGCATGCTCGGCGACGGCCAGGCCGAGCAGCTGCGCGACGCGGGGCTGGACTACTACAACCACAACCTCGA